>JAEEGG010002350.1_pt1 | contig 48924 bp, 39 predicted proteins | sample 9134161 | NCBI WGS metagenome assembly JAEEGG01 (sample SAMN16246543, study PRJNA631951) | gut metagenome | biome: gut microbiome; feature: rumen; material: CR-attached | host: Bos | place: Iran: Karaj | collected 2018-10
GAGTCCACGTGATAGCGCTCGCCGGCATGAGCCACGGAGCAACACATGCATAGCCATATCATTATGGCTATCCGCAGTATTGACCCGGCTCGCATGAGTGGTGGGATTTAGTATTGTTCTTTCTCGTTGGGGAAGTCACCGCTCTTGACGTCGGTGATGTAGTTGCCAACGCTGTCAATAATCTGCTCGCCCAGATTGTTGTACACGCGCAGGAACTTGGGCTTGAACTCGCGGTTCAGGCCCAACATGTCGTGCAGCACCAGCACTTGGCCGCTGCAGGCTCCGCCGCCGCCGATGCCGATGGTGGGCACGTTGATGCTCTGGGTGACCTTGGCGGCCAGCGTGGCGGGAATCTTCTCCAGCACGATACCAAAGCAGCCGATTTCTGCTAGCACCTTGGCGTCGGCCAGCAGGCGTGTGGCCTCGGCTTCATCCTCGGCGCGTGTGGCATAGGTGCCAAACTTGTTGATGGACTGCGGCGTCAATCCCAGGTGACCCATCACGGGGATGCCGGCGCGCAAGATCATCTCGATGGCTGGACGCATCTCACGTCCACCCTCCAGTTTCACACCGTCGGCACCGGTTTCCTGCATGATGCGCACGGCATTGCGCTGGGCATCCATAGGGTCGCCCTGGTAGGTGCCGAAAGGCATGTCCACGATGACCATTGCACGCTTGGCGGCGCGCACCACGGTGCGGCCGTACACGATCATGTCGTCGATGGTGATGGGGATGGTGGTTGCGTTGCCCTGCATGACGTTGCTGGCACTGTCGCCCACCAGGATGATGTCGATGCCGGCTTGGTCCACCAGGGTGGCCATTGTGTAGTCATAGGCAGTGATCATCGCGATTTTCTCGCCTGCCAGGCGCATGTCGGCGATGCGTTTGGTTGTGACCTTGCGGGGGTCCGTAACAGTATAGGTTGACATGATAATATTCTTCTGTAATTATAGATTGTTAGTAAGTGGCTGCAAATGTACACGTTTTACCCCCAACATTCAAATTTTGGGCCATATTAAACCAAAAAAAGTTTAAAACGTCTTATATTTGGCTAATTTTGGCGGCCTCCGGGCTATAAAGCCGACTTTTTGCACCCCACTTGGTCAAGAATTCGGTTTTTATTGCTAATTTTGGCGCGCAAAACCTATAAACAACAATAATTTATCTAAAACGAAGACAAAAATGAAGAAATTCTTATTATCACTCGCTCTGGTGGCATTTGCCGCAAGCGCATCGATGGCTCAGACTGCTAATGTTTCACAACCTCAGGTAAAGAAGGAATGCTGCAAGGACCACAAGGACGGTCAGAAGTGTGACAAGCCCGCCGACCAGCAGTGCCCCGATTGCAAGGAGAAGGCCGCCAAGCAGTGTGACAAGGCTGCCATGAAGCACGAGTGCAAGGAAGGCATGAAGGATTGCAAGAAGGCTGAAGGCATGAAACACGAGTGCAAAGAGGGCAAAAAGGATTGCAAGAAGGCTGAGGGCATGAAGGATTGCAAGAAGGCTGAAGGCATGAAGCACGAGTGCAAGGAAGGCGCTGCCAAGCAGTGCGACAAGGCCGCCATGAAGAAGATGCACCACGAGTGCAAGGACCACAAGGACGGCCAGAAGTGCGACAAGCCCGCCGACCAGCAGTGCCCCGACTGCAAGGAGAAGGCTAAAAAGAACTGATCTGATTAATCAGACATCTTATTCCACGCTAAACCACTGAATGACAACACATCGGTGATTTAGCGTGGATTTTTTCTCCAAATTTCCACACCCTCAAAAAACCGATGTCAACGGGAAGAATAAGAGCACTCTCAGTGATGTATTGCCTCATGGCGCTGTTGCTGCTTGCCACTCAGGCCAAGGGCGATGCGTTGTCGTGTCCCGTTGTGAAGATTGAGGCCGAGCGGCTGGCCGACCTGAATATTCCCCGCGAGGGTACCTTGCTGTTGTGCTTGAACGGTGAGCCTACTGTCATAGGTAGCCACACCACCAACTTCGTGCCCACGCCCACTATCGAGTATTTCAAGGACGGCAAGTGGCACGTGGTGCAAACGGCTTACGCCCATGACGACGGCTTTGCCGTGGAACTCTCAACGGGCAAGGTGCTCATCTTTGGTGGTCACGAGAAGAATTTGGGCATCGGCCAAACCTATGAAGCAGAGCTCTATGACCCCGTGACGCACACTTGCGAGGGCATTGCAAGCCTCGACACCAAACGTGCGATAGCATCGGCCCTGGCGTTGGACGATGGTCGTGCTGTTATAGCCGGCAACTGGCATCATGAGGATGCCATCGAGATGTATGACGGCAAGAATCGATTCTCGCCCGTCAAGGGAGTGAGCCTGGGGCGGGCTTGTCCGTTCCTCCTTCGCACGGCCAAGGACGATGCCATCATCTTCGGCGGCATGGATTCCATCGGGCGGCACATCACCTCTGATGTGGTGGACCGGCTTCGCGGCGAGTCCTATCATGAGCCGTTGCTCCAAGAGTGGCATTTACCCGGTATCTATATTCACAAGTCCGCTGACTATTCCTTTATCGGTGACGAGTCAAGTAGTGAATATACCTATCTGCTGGCGCTTGAGAATGCCCAGGGACAGATTGCCATCGCCCGTGTCTCCAACGGGGTATTTTCGCTGTTGCCCACCGATGTGCCTGTCCCGATGGCCTGCGAATGGGGTGGAATCGACTATTATCAGATGGTATTTGTTGATCGGCAAGCCGGGATGGCCTATATGGTGGGTTGTGATGCTGAGGCCCACAATAAAAAACCTGCCTCACGTGCCTATGTCCTCAAGATTGACTATACCACCACACCTGCCCGATTGACGCTATGCTATACCGACGTGCTCACCCCATTCAATCCAAATTATACCGTCGTGACGGCCGATGGCAACCTGATGATGGTAAGCGGCAATATGGTAGAAAACAATTTCAAGCCCTCGGGCGCCACCTGGCTGCTGCACGTCAGTGCGTGTGCCCAAGCAGCAGGCATGGGATTTCCCTGGTGGGGATGGGCGCTTATCGTCTTGGCCATCGCCGCATTGGCGGCTGGGCTGGTATGGCTGTTGCACCGCAGGAAAAGCACACCGGTTATTGAAACTGAAACTCCCGCCGAGGAGCCCTGCGAGAAAGTCCAGGAGGCTACAGTAGCGGGCACTGACGATACTGAACTCATGCAACGCATCTGTCAGGTGATGGAACAGCAGCAACTCTTCATGAATCCCAACCTGAAAATCACCGACCTTGCCACCACGCTGGGCACAAATCGTAGCGCGATCTCGGCCTGCATCAACTCGCAGCGCAACTGCTCGTTCCCGCAGTTCGTCAACAATTATCGCGTAGCCTTCGCCCAGGAACTGCTGAGCAGTCAGCGTGACATTAAGATTGCCGAGGTGTGGGTAAAAGCGGGCTTTCCCAGCGAAGCCTCATTTTTCCGCATCTTCAAAGCCATCACCGGCACTACTCCCAGTGCCTGGAAAAACCGCTAATCTCCTTTTTAACTACGAATTACACGGATTTAACGGATTCTAGGCATTCGCGTTTCTGGACTATTCACGTGCGCTGCACGGTTAATGCCTAATTCGCGTAATTAGTAGTTAATAATGGAGTGCGGATGCTAATTAGTTAAATTCGTGAAATTCGTAGTTTCTCATAAGAGTGCGGATGGCCAGAATGACAGAATCGACTCTCAAATTATCTATTGAGAGTCGGTTTTTACATTTTGAGAGTCCCCAAAAACAGCGATGCAGTAAATTTGTAATTCAATAATATATCTCCAAAACCACATAATATATCAGTGTCTATCCAACACATTTATCCATAGCGCTGTCTCAAACATCATCCAAACCCAATAGATACAACATATTTTTATTAACCAATTTAACCTAACTACATTATGAAGAAATTTTTATTATCTTTGATGGTGCTTTGCTGCGCATTGGCGGGCAAGGCTCAAGCAACCACCGATGTGCCCAAGGCTATTTTGCAGCATGGCGACCAAGTGAGTGTGTTTCAAGGGGCCGGTGCCTTTCAACAGGCTATGGACGCCGCAGTTAACGGTGATGTCATTACCCTTTCTGACGGTAACTTCGTCCCCGCGCCTATCAACAAGTCTGTCAGCATCTATGGTGCAGGTTACGTAAAGAATGCCGAGACGGGAACGGCACAATCGTGTCTTTACGGTAATGTTTTTATCGGCGCTCAGGGTGACACGCTCTGTAACGTTCACCTGGAAGGAGTCTTAATCACTAATGGTTCTCTGTATGTCGGTTATGCGAACAATAACAGCACTAAGGTTCCGTTAAAGAATCTGACCATCGAGAAATGCTGGATGTCTCAAGCCATGCAAATGGGCAGTTATAACGAGAACTTGACCCTCAAGCAATGCGTGTTAGCAAGCGGCTTATTCAGAGGTCTCAGCAAGAACACGCTGATTACCAATTGTCTTCTGTATGGAACAATCAACGGATTTACCGAAGAATTCGAGATTCTGATTGACCACAGTTTGAGTACGGGTTACAATATTTCCGGTAATAACGGTCAAGGCATAACTTGGACGAACTGCGTCTTTGGGGTAAGTACAAACTATACTATATGTGGATGGTATTGTGTAGTGAAAAATTGCCTTAAAGATGGTGGAAGCTTTAATACGGGTACAGTTTATGAAAACATTTATACCGTAAGTGGTGTTGAACAGATGTTTGCTGATGCAGAAAACGCAAGTTTCTCAGCTAACCGCACTTTTGAGTTGCAGCAGCCTGATGTGTGGATTGGCACCGACGGCACGCCTGTCGGCCCATCGGGCGGCATAGGCTGGAGCACGGTTCCCAGGGTTCCTGTCATCAAGAGCCTGGAACTGAATGTCGAGGGCCAGCAGTTGCACATCAACTATGAGGCTGAAGCAAGAGATTAACTCATCGTTAAAACCTTGTGAGACTATGAACATTATCAAATACTGCATAGCAGCGCTCGCCACTGTCAGTTGTATGGTGGCGGCGGCCCAGGGTAGTGTCGTGGAGCGTGAGTGCTGGCTCGACAACAATGTTGTCCAGAGCCAGTCGCTTGGCAACTCGCCTGCCACGCTCGACATCTCGTCGCTGCCTGCGGGCCTGCACTGGTTCACGATGCGTGTGAAAGACGATCAGGGCATGTGGAGTCCCACTTTAACTAAGGCATTTATCATCCCCAATGAGATAGACAACACCACCGCAACGATAATCCAAGGTGGTGAGTACTGGCTTGACCATAATTATGCCGGGCGTCAGTCCATCGGTGCAGCGCCCGTGACCCTCGACATCTCGTCGCTGTCGGCGGGTCTGCACTGGTTCACGATGCGCGTGAAGGACGATTTGGGCTACTGGAGTCCCGCTTTGACCAAGGCGTTCATCATTCCCAACGAGATGGACCTCAGCACCGCCTCATCGATTCAGAGCCGTGAAGTGTGGTTTGACGACAATGTAGCCGAGCGCCAGACTATCGGTGTTGCGCCCGTCATGCTCGACATTTCGTCACTGTCGGTAGGCCTGCACAGCCTGACGATGCGTGTGCAGGATGATTTGGGCTACTGGAGTTCATCAGTGACGAAACACTTTATCATTCCCGAAGCAACGGTGGAAGCGGATAGCGTTGAACTGGTGCGTTACTGCTACTGGTTTGACGACGATGTGGCACACCTCGTTGCTGGCGAGCTTCCTGTCAGCGGCAAGGTAGTGAGCGGTGTTATAAATATTGACAAGAAAACATTGCCGAGTGGCCAGCATACCATCAATTGGATAATAGGCGACAGCAAAGGCACTTGGGGCTTCTTTACCGGCGACATCAACACGATGTCGTTCATCAACTCCCGTGGTGACGTGAACAAGGATGGAGCGATTAACATCGCCGACGTGACCGCACTCATCGATTACCTGCTAGGGGGTGATGCCTCTGCCATTGATCTCAACGCGGCTGATTGCAACCTGGATGGAGCGATTAACATCGCCGACGTGACCGCACTTATCGACTATTTGCTTGGCGGTAGCTGGTAATTAGTGAGGTCATAGCTAAAAAGAACTGATTTTTAAGGCCCCCGTCAAGGCCATGGCTTGAGTGGTATCATCCATCAAGCCAGCATCATAATCCCTGGTTTCCTCGATGAAATCGGGGATTTTTGTATTTCCTGGGCCGTGGAAGGGTGCGAAGAGGCACATGGAAATGAATTTAGATATATTACACAGACGAAGCGATGTAATATTCTGTAAAACAGCGACATAGAATTTTAAATAACTTTGATTTTTATTGGATGGTGTTTTGGGTGTCGGGCTAATGCCATAACTTTGCAACAAATCACCATTTTTTAATATTGTCTCAATATGAAGAAATTTTCAACTTTAATCAATCTTGCCGTTGTCATGCTGCTGGCTGGCGCATGGAGCGGCAATCTGTGGGCTCAGGAGGCGTTGCAGATCACTGCTGACGCCACCCAGGTGACCCAGAATTTTGACGGCATGTGGGACAGCGAAGCTCAGGCAGCAACGCTCGACATGCCGCAGGGATGGCGTGTGGAGCGCCAGATGAACGCGCCCCGCACCGTGGGCAGCTATGCCAATGCTGCGACCGCTGTCATGTACACCGGCGGCACCAGCCTGGCCAGCAATGCCAAGAACGGCACCTGGAACTTTGCTTCCAGCAGTGTGCCCAGCGACTGCTCGGTGGGCGGCTTGTCGACTACGGTCGACGGTGGCACCCGCTGCATCAGCGTGATGACATGCCTGCACAATGCCGGCGACGAGGCCATCACCAAGCTGGCGCTGAACTACGACATCGAGAAGTACCGCGACGGCGATAATGCCGCCGGCTTTGCCGTGCAGCTCTACGTGTCGACCGATGGTGTCAATTGGAACAGCGCAGGCGATGACTTCTACACCTATTTTGCCCCTGACGCCGCCACGATCGGTGCCGAGGTGGTCCCCATCAGCACTACTGCCGTCAACGGCAAGCAGCTCATGGTGGACGTTGCCGCCGGCAGCGACCTGTATCTGGCATGGAACATCAGTGTGGCCAGTGGCAGCAGCCCCAACAAGGCGATGGGTCTGGCCATCGACAACGTCGTTATCGACGCCACGTTTGCCTCGCAGGACCAGTCCTGCTACATCTACGTTGAGGATGTGACCAAGTGGAGCAGCCTGCTGATGGGTGTTGACGGTGCCGAGGCACAGCCCGCCAGCGGCAGCGCTGTGGTCAACGGCGTGACCTACAAGGTGTGGTCCATGGCCATGGACGGTGCCGAGCATGCGCTCGTGTTCACCGACAACAACGGCAATGCCGTGAACAGCACCATTACTGCCGATGGTGACCACTACCTGTGCCTGACCAAGGAGGAGGTAACCGAAATCACCGATCCTCAGAACTATACCGGCTATGTTGACCCGACGCGTCCCCCGTTTGTGGCTTCGGGCATCTACCTGCGTGGTGAGGTGAACAGCTGGGGCGCCGTGAGCGACTGGGAATTCAGCGATGAGGGCAACGGCACCTATGTGCTGTATGACAAGACCCTGAACGGCCAGTTCAAGGTCGCCGACTCGGGCTGGACCAGCGCCTGCAACTACGGCAGCAACGGCACCAGCGTGCAGCTGGACGTTCCCTACAATCTTGTGTTGGGTACCAATGACAACATCTCGTGCGGCGGCAACACCTACGTGTGCAAGCGCATCGTCCTCAACATCGTTGACGGCGCCGCCACCCTGCTGCTCGAGAGCGATGACGACGACACGGGCCTGACCTCGGTTTATGTCATCGGCGACAACAACGGCTGGAACTACATGGACGCCTCGGGCGAGTTGAAACTCGTCGAGGGCAAGACCTTCCAGGGCCAGGTGACCATGCCTGCCGTGGGCGACGGCTACAGCCACTGGCGCATCTATCAGCGCCTGGGTATGGGCGGCGTGTGGGGTGCCGAGAGTGATCTCACCGGTGACAACACCAGCGGCACGCTCGTCAAGGGCGCCACGGGCAAGGTGTCGACCGCTCCGGGAACCTATGACGTGACCTTCAACCTCGAGACGGGCGAGTACAGCCTCGTGATTGCCGCCTCGACGCCCACCACGATGACGCTGCAGCCCGCCAATGTCGTGCTCGTGCCCGAGTTGCCCGAGCAGGTCAAGGTGCTCTCGCTGAACAACAGCCTCATCTATTATAATGACCAGGACGCCGTGTTCAACGGCATCGCCCAGGCCATGGGCAAGGATGCCAACTGGACCAAGCACACCCTGCTGGGCAAGTCGCTCAAGACCCATTGGGACGAGGGTGACGGTGTGGCCGAGGACGGTAACCCCGGTGCCAAGATGCTCGTGCGCAGCGAGGCCTGGAGCCACATCATCCTGCAGGAGCAGAGTTCGCTGCCCCGCACCGACATCGAGACCTTCCGTGCCAACGTGAAGCGCTGGGTGGACTACATTCGCGAATACTGCCCCAACCCCAACGCCATCATCATCGTGCCCGTGAACTGGGCCTATAGCGGCGATTGGGAGAATTACACTGCCTTCAACGCTACCTTTGTCAAGAACTACCAGGATGTAGCCCTTGACCTGGGCGTGACGCTGTGCCCCGTGGGCGTGGCCTATCAGGAAGTCTATGACCTGGAGGGCAGCGCAGGCACCCTGACGTGGTTCCTCGACGACCGCCATCCGACCCTCAAGGCCACCTATATGGCTGCCGCGATGGAATACGGCCTCATCTACGGCGTTGACCCGATGGAAATCACCTGGGCACCCAGCGGCCTGAGCAGCAACGATGCTGCTGCCATGCGCGGCTATGCCAGCCGTGCCCTGAACGGCTTCACCAACTATGTGGACCACACTGCCGGCCAGGTACATTACAAGGTGACCGTGCGCGACCAGTTCGGCATGGAAATCGACGCTCCCACTCCCGTGGAGATGACCCTGAGCGACGGCGGCGACATTGACGCCAACCTGGTATTCACCAGCAACGGCACCAACGGCGAGTATACCGTGACCGCCACTACTGGTGACTTCACCCAGAACGCTACCGTCAAGGTGGCTACTGCCCTGACCGAGGTGGTGACCTATCCCGCCATCGAACTGAACGAAAGCGTCCTGAACGCCAGCGAGAGCTTTGACGTGATGGGCGAGGACGCCACCGCCACGTTGCCCGAGGCCTGGCGCATCGACCGCATCCTGACCGCCCCGCGCACAGTGGGCCGCTACGACCAGGCCGATGACCAGACAATGTACAGCGGCGGCGTGAGCCTGCCCAGCAATGCCAAGAACGGCACGTGGAACTTTGGCGACAATGCCGGTGACGACCGTGCCCTGGGTGGCATCTCGACCGGTATGGCTAATGGCACGCGCTGCGTCAACGTGTATGCCCACTTGCTGAACACGGGCAAGAAGGACATCGAGAACGTGAACGTCAACTACAACGTTGAGAAGTACCGTAAGGGTAACAACAGCGCCGGCTTTGCCGTGCAGCTGTACTACAGCATCGACGGCCGCAACTGGACCAGTGCCGGGAACGGTTTCTACACCTATTTCGCCCCCGATGCCGAGACCATCGGCTACGAGACCGTGCCTGGCGATGTGGTTCCCGTGAGCGGCGTGCTTCCCACCAAGCTCTCGCGCGGCTGTGACCTGTATCTGGCCTGGAACATCAGCGTGGCCAGCGGTGATGCCGCACAGGGTGCCATGGCACTGGGTATCGACGACTTCGCCATCAGCGGCGAGCTGCCCAAGATTCCCGAGAGCCAGCACTACATCTTTGTCAACGACCAGACCGGTTGGGATGCCTTGGGCCTGTATGCTTGGGGTGACAGCGAACTCTTTGGTGCTTGGCCCGGCGAGGCCAGCGTGGGCGATTCCATCGTCAATGGCATCAACTACAAGGTGTTCCTGCTCAATGCCAATAGCGGCAACTACCACCTGATCTTCAACAACTGGAACAACGGCGTGCAGTTGCCCGACTACGATATCGTGGCCGACCGTGACTACTTCTTCACCATCACCGGTGCCGGCGTGACCGAGGACCAGGCCACCGTTATCGAGTGTCTTATCGACGCTGCGCCTGTTATCCAGATCAACGGCAAGCAGGTGAGCTATCCCGGCCTGATTACCGTATATAACCTCCATGGTCAGGTAATCGCCAGCGGCAAGGAAAGCATGGGCCTTTCCCATCTGTCACGCGGCATCTACATCGTGCAGGGCCGCAGCGGCAGCAACGTCTCCACAATCAAGCTCACTATCGGTTCATAACCAACCATTCAATTATTTTCGGCTGCCGCATGTCATCATGCGGCAGCTTTTTTATACCCTCATCAGTGTCGCTGGATTCGTTGATTTGGAACCTTAAAAAAGCTGAAGGGGATAGATTATTTTGGCTGATTGGGCAAAATGTCGTAATTTCGCAGTGCTAAAACAAATCTTGAGGAACAAAAGCACGATGAAAATCGGGAATATAGACTTGGGCGAACGCCCCGTGATGCTGGCACCCATGGAGGATGTGACTGACCAGTCGTTCAGGCTCATCTGCCGTGAGCAGGGGGCCGACATGGTCTATACCGAGTTTGTCAGTGCCGACGCGCTGATACGCAGCATCGAACGCTCGTTCCAGAAGATGGCGATTGCCCCCGGCGAGCGTCCTGCCGCCATCCAGATCTATGGTCGCTTCAAGGATGCCATGGTCGAGGCGGCACGTATCGCCGCTACCGCCAAGCCCGATTTCATCGACATCAACTGGGGTTGTCCCGTCAAGAAGATCGCGGGCAAGGGCTCGGGAGCCGGCATGCTGCGCAACATACCCCTGATGCTTGAGATTACCAGTGCCATCGTCAAGGCCGTTGACTTGCCCGTGACGGTAAAGACCCGCCTGGGCTGGGACCATGACAACAAGATTATTGTCGAGCTCGCCGAGCAGCTGCAGGACTGTGGCATCGCGGCCCTCACCATCCATGGGCGCACGCGTTCACAGATCTACAGCGGCGAGGCCGACTGGACACTCATTGGCGAGGTGAAGAACAATCCGCGCATGAAGATTCCCATCATTGGCAACGGCGACGTGACCACCCCGCAGCGCCTCAAGGAGTGCTTTGACCGCTACGGCGTTGACGGCGTGATGGTGGGCCGTGCCAGCATTGGCGCACCATGGATTTTCAGGGAGATGAAACAGTACCTGCTCACGGGTGAGGTGCCCGTCATCAGCAATACCGAGAAGATGGCGCTGATACGCCGCCAGATCGACGAGAGCATCGACCGCATCGACGAGTACCGCGGCATCCTGCACATCCGCCGTCACCTGGCTGCCACGCCGCTGTTCAAGGGCATCCGCAACTTCAGGCCGCTACGCATCGCCATGCTGCAGGCAAACACGCGTCAGGAACTCGATACCATTCTCGACCACATCGAGAACGACATATTACCGAATTTAGACAACCAAAACCTAGAGGAAAATGAAGCGAGGATTGATTAGCATCGTGCTGATGGCCCTCGTGGCGCTGGCAGGCATGGCCCAAGTCACGCGTCATGAGGTGAAAGTGGGAAATTTCTCACGATTGGCGCTGATCGATAACATCAACGTGAACTACCGTTGCAATGCCGACTCGGCGGGCCTGGCGGTGCTCACGTGCACCCAGGATATCGCCGACCACATCATGTTCTCCCTGTCCAGCAAGGGGCAGTTGAGCATCCAGGTGGTTGACGAGTATGAGCGCACGGGAGACCTGCCCACCATCACGGTCTATTCATCGTCGCTCGAGAGTGCCGAGAATGCCGGAGACAGCACCCTGCGGCTTTATGGCTTGCCCCCGATGAAGGAGTTCAAGGTGATTCTCATCGACAACGGCAAGGTCATCGCCAGGGGACTGAGGGCATCGAAGCTCGAGTTGCAGATCCTGAGCGGCAAGGGCAAAATCATTGCCGACGGTTCCTGTGACGACCTGTATTTGCGCCTTGTGGGAACGGGCGAAATCCAAGCCGACAATGTGACCGCGACCAACGTGACGTGCCGCATCATGGGCACCGGCAGGCTGGGCTGCAACGTCGACGGCGGCTTGCTCAAGGTGAGCGGCAGCGGCACGGGCAAGGTCTATTACAAGGGCAATCCCAGCAAGGTGACCGTGCGCAAGCTGGGCACCATCAAGGCGATACCGATGGAGTAGGCTTTAGGATAGGAGATAATCAAGAGATAAACCGGAAACTAAATACGATATTATTATGTTTAAGAAAGAGACTTACATCGAGAGACGCAACGAGTTGAAGAAGCTCGTGGGCGACGGCGTGGTTCTGCTGTTCGGCAACAACGAGTCGCCGTGTAATTATCCCAATAACGCTTACTATCCCTTCCGCCAGGATTCGACGTTCCTGTACTACTTCGGTCAGCAGCGCGACGGTCTGGTGGGCGTGATTGACATCGACAACAATAAGGAAATCCTGGTGGGCGATGACATCGACATCGAGGACATCGTGTGGTATGGCTCGGTGGACAGCGTGGCCGACATGGCTGCCCAGGTGGGCGTGGCCAACTCGGCTCCCATGAAGCAGTTGCAGGTCATCTGTGACGAAGCCAAGGCCAAAGGCCGCCGCATCCACTTCCTGCCGCCTTACCGCCACGATACCAAGATCCAGATCATGGACCTGCTGGGCATCCACCCCGACAAGCAGGCCGAGGCAGTGAGCCACGACCTGCGCATGGCGGTGATCAACATGCGATCGGTGAAGACGGCCGAGGAGATTGTCGAACTGGAGCGCGCCGCCGAGGTGGGCTACCTGATGCACACCACCGCGATGCGCCTGATCAAGCCGGGCGTGACCGAGAAATTTATCGGCGGCCAGATTGACGGCATTGCCGAGAGCTACGGCGCCAAAGTGAGCTTTGCCACCATCTTCTCGCAGCATGGCGAGATCATGCACGGCAATCCGTCGATGGCCCCGCTCGAGGCCGGCAGGCTCGCCCTGTGTGACTGCGGTGCGGAGACCATGGAGTTCTATTGCAGCGACAACACCCGCACGATGCCCGTCACGGGCAAGTATGACCAGCGCCAGCTGGAGATCTACAGCATCGTCGAGGAGTGCCATGATCTGGCCCTGGGCATCTCCAAGCCCGGCATGAAGTACTTTGACGTGCACATGGCCGTTTGCCGCCTGATGACCGAGCGCCTCAAGGAGCTGGGCCTGATGAAGGGTGACGTGGACGAGGCCGTTGCTGCCGGTGCCCACGCCATGTTCCTGCCTCACGGTCTGGGTCACATGATGGGTATGGACGTGCACGACATGGAAGGCTTGGGTCAGATCTACGTGGGATTTGACGAGGAGACACGACCCAACCTGGATCAGTTCGGCACGAACTGCCTGCGCATGGGACGTCGCCTGCAGGAGGGCTTTGTCGTGACCGACGAGCCGGGCATCTACTTCATCCCCGCCCTCATCGACGACTGGCGCGCCAGCGGCCACTGCGCCGAGTTCCTGAACTTCGACAAACTGGAGACCTACAAGGACTTTGGTGGCATCCGCATCGAGGACGACATCCTCATCACCACCGACGGCTGCCGCTTCCTGGGTGAGAAGCGCATCCCCTATCATCCCAAGGATGTCGAGGACTTCATGGCCGCCAACTGATAGCGGTTACATTCGCGCATAACAACAGTCAGGTCCGACAAACATACCCGTTGTCGGACCTGATTGTGTTAATTGCCCTAGACGACTAATAATCAGTGAATTATCTTGTAGAGACGCAAAATCTTGCGTCTCTACATTTCTAATGGCTGATAGTTATTTGATGGATTATATTGCGGGCTCGATGTTGAGTCCGGCGACGATGAAGCACACCAGCACGATGAGCAGGACGAGGATGACACAGTAGGCCACGATTTTGAATGTGCGGCTTGGCATGGTACCGTTCTGGTGCAACTGGGGACGCATGCCGTTGTTGTAGCGGCGTGAGATGGTGCGCAACTTGTCCTCGACTTGATTGTGTGACTGCTGCCGTTGCTCGGGCTGCGGGGTGCGCTCGGCCTTGGCGGCAGGCTTCTTCTCTTGAACGGCAGTCTGTGCACGCGAGGGCTCAGGCTTGACGTCGGCCGTTTTGGGCTGCGAGAACGGAGCGCTCAGGTCGGCCCCGCAATAAGGACAAAACTTGATGCCGCTGGGCAGTTTCTTGCCGCAGCTGTGGCAGAATTTGGTACTTTCCTGCTTGCTGCTGGCGACGTCAACGCTCGCCGTGTGACGGTAGGGGGCGTCGCTGTCGTCCTTCACGACGAGAGCACCGTCAATGTAACGGCACACGGCCAGGCACTGGGGGCACACGACCTGACTGTCGTGAATCACAAGCTCCTCCTGTGACATGACCATCTTCTTTCCGCATTGTGGGCATCTGAGTTCCATGTTGTTCGCACTGATAGTCGTGACCGCAAAAGTACAACTTTAATGGCAAAAATGCAAATAATTTGCCCCTTAGTGGTTTATAAAACCCCAAAGTAGGTCTCAAAAATGCCGCTAAAACAAAAAATGTTGCCTTTTTGCTTTTTCATGTTAATATATTCTATTACTTTTGCACCCGCTAAAGTGTCGAAAACATTAAAATTAACGCAATAGAAATGGCAAAAAAACAAAATCAAAGTGCCCGCACGACCCTCGAAGAGGTGAACGAATCACTGACGTCGGCGGCACAACGCATTGAGGACAACAAGAAGTACATCAACTGGGCTCTTATCGCTATCGCTGTGCTTGCTCTGCTCGCTGGCGGTTACATCTGGCTGCACAACAAGAACGTGCAGGAGGCCAAGGAGAAAATCGGTGAGGCTGATATCGAGCTGATGCAAGGTCAGGGTGATTCCACCATGATGGCCAAGGCTTTGAAGGACTATGAGAAGGTGGCTGCCGATTATGGCAACAAGGTTGGTGAGCGCGCTCACCTGAACGCTGCCATCCTGCTCTACGAAAAAGGAGAATATGAGAAGGCTGTTAAGCACCTCGAGGACTTCAGCCCTGCTGGCAACCTGATCGGTCCCGCCTCACAGTCGCTGCTGGGTGACTGCTATGTGAACCTCAAGAAGCTGGACAAGGCTTTGGCTGCCTATGACAAGGCTATCAGCATGGCTGGTGACAATGAGGCTTATGCACCCGCTTTCATGATCAAGAAGGCTGTCGTGCTGCATGAGCAGAAGAAGTTTGCCGACGAGGCCGCTATTTACCAAACCATTAAGGACAAGTATCCCATGTACGGCCAGCAGAACGGCTTCAATGTGGACAAGTACTTGGAGCGTGCCAACGCACTTGCAGGCAAATAATCATCACTTGATAATGATTTAAATCTTAAAGAGTTGGGCAAAACATGGTTTTGTGCCGACTCTTTTTTCATAACAACACTTCCAGAACTATGACACCTATCTATCATCGCATATTGCTCAAGCTCAGCGGCGAGTCGCTGGCAGCCGAGCAGGGTAGCGGCATCGACGCACAGCGCGTGGCCGACTATGCCACCCAAATCAAGGAAATTGTGGACGCCGGCGTCCAGGTAGCCATCGTCGTTGGCGGCGGCAACATCTTCCGCGGCCTCAAGGGTGCCGCCCAGGGCTTTGACCGCGTCAAGGGCGACCAGATGGGCATGCTCGCCACGGTCATCAACGCGTTGGCCATCTCGTCGGCCCTCGAGGCCATCGGCCAGCCCGCCCAGGTCTTCACCGCCATCGGCATGTTCCCCATCGGCGAGCCTTACAGCAAGTGGCGCGCCATCGATGCCATGAAGGCCGGCAAGGTAGCCATCTGCTCCTGCGGCACGGGCAGCCCGTTCTTCACCACCGACACGGGCAGCACGCTGCGCGCCATCGAGGTGGAGGCCGACGTCATGCTCAAGGGCACCCGCGTGGACGGCATCTACACCGCCGACCCCGAGAAGGACCCCACGGCAACGAAGTTTGACCGCATCACCTACGACGAGATCTACAACCGCGGCCTCAAGGTCATGGACATGACCGCCACCGTGATGGCCCGCGACAACAATCTGCCCATCCACGTCTTCAACATGGACGTGTTCGGCAACCTGCGCAAGGTCATGGCCGGCGAACCCATCGGAACCGTCGTCACCCTTTAATGCTCGCGTTGCTCGCAGTTTAGAGGTTAGGGTTTAGAGTTTAGGGAGGCATCCGCACTCGGGAGCCTCACGCTGAGGCGCAAAGCCGCTAAGAATATAAACGACAACAAGTACAATATTGTACTTGTTGTCTTCTTTTTTGTTGTAGACCCTCCTTAGCGTGTCGCCTGTTGGCTGTAGGCCTGCAGTGTGTGGACGACTTCGTCGATGTCGTCGGTGAGGGTGAGCAGCAGGTTGCGGTATTTGCCGGTGTGCATCAGGCGGTCCATGAGGGGATAGACGGGGATCTCCTCGGTCCAGAATCGCTTGCCCAGGAAAATCATGGGGCTGGAGAAGCCGTAGGACAGGTAGTGGTTCTGCACCGCTTCCTGGAAGATCTCCTGCAGGGTGCCAGCACTGCCCGGGGCATAAATGGTGCCGCCAAAGGCGAGGGTGAGGATGTGGTCCTCGCGCAAGCTGTTCTCGAAGTACTTGGCGATGTGGGTGGCAAACGGTGTTGACGGCTCGTGGCCATAGAGCCACGTGGGAATGCCCAGACTCGCATACTCCTGCTGGGGATACTTGTCGATGACGCTGAAGGCGGTGCGCAGCCACCCCGCATCCCTGAACGAGGGTGAGGGCGTCAACATGGCGAGGGCATCTTCCACGTCTCGGGTCGTGAACCCTGCCATCCAGGCCCCCAGGTGGGTCGCCTCCATGGCACCGGGACCACCGCCGCTCAGCATGATGAATCCCTCTTGGGTGAGGCGTTGGCTCAGCAAGACGATGTCACGGTAGATGGTGTCGGTCCTGAGCAGGGCATGCCCGCCCATGATGCCCACACTGCGGCGATGGTCGTGGGTCTTGAAGAACCGCGCCAGTGCCGTGTGGATGCAGTGGTCGTGTAGGGTGCGCGCCAGCAGCTCTTTAACGTTGTTGGTGTGCTGTCCCATCGCCTTGTAGCGCTGATAAATCACACTGTCAAAGCACCGGTCAAAGCTGCTCTCGTCCTCGGGGTCGAAGCCCTCATAGAGTTCGGCCGGATGGTAGAGCGACCTGCGTGCCACGTCATAGGGAACCTCGGCCAGATAGGCCATCACGTCCTTCAGTTCTTCTTGTCCAGTAGATGTAATCATAGGCTTGGTCCTTTTTCGGGGGGATGTATGACTGCAGCAAAGTTACCATTTATTTGTCTCATTTTCCTGCGTTTTTAACAGTTTCGGACTGTTAAAAAGTGTAATAATGTGGCGATATGGGGCAAAAAAGCCATTTTTTGTGCCTTTTTGCCCAGCATTTTACGCCAGAGGAGTAATTTTGTAGTCTCAAAATCTCCATTTCAGGTTTGTATATATTAAAAATGTGATAGCAATGAAAAGAATTACGACATTAGTGCTCTCTCTCACTACCGTTGGCCTGTCGGCAATGGCCGGTGGCCTGCTCCATAACACCAACCAGCACATCGCTTTCATGCGCATGATGGCCCGTGGTGCCAGCCACGAGATTGACGCCGTTTACACCAACCCCGCCGGCCTGGCCTTTATGGACCATGATGGCTGGACGTTGTCGCTGAACATCCAGAGTGCCACCCAGTCGCGTGACGTACTCACCTCGTTCGCCCTCTTCCCCGAGCCCGACCACACTCGCCTGTACAAGGGCAAGGCATCGGCTCCTGTGATTCCATCTCTTTATGGCGCCTATAAGAAAGACCGCTGGACATTCTCTGGTTTCTTCGGTTTCACCGGTGGCGGTGGCAAGTGTGACTTCGACAGCGGCCTACCCATGTTTGATGCGGCTGTTATGGCTGGTGTAGCATCACAAACGGCACCGCTCATTTTGAAGTTTCCCCAAGCTGCTGCTTTATTCCCCCAAGGATATGTTGATCCCTCTTTCTATGATATCGAGTCCTCAATGAAGGGACGCCAATATATTTATGGTTTACAACTGGGTGGAACTTATAAAATTCTTGATTGGTTGAGTGCCTATGCCGGTTTCCGTATGAACTATTTTGACGGTAACTATTCTGGCTTTATCACTGCAAGTGCAAATGATAAATTGAAAGGAGCCGTCGGCCAGATGCTGCCACTGGTTCAACAGTATGCTCCAGAATATGTACCTGTGCTCTCCGGAATGTCTGGCGAGGGAGGTTTGGCCAAGGTTGCACTCGATTGCTCACAAACTGGATGGGGCGTGACTCCCATCATCGGTGTGGATCTCGTGTGGAAGGGCTTTACCCTGGCTGCCAAGTATGAGTTCAAGACCAACCTCAGCATCGAGAACGATAACAAGACATTTGAAACTGATGTACCCGATGCTTTCAAGGAGAAGATGGCCGACTACAAGCATGGCGTGAATACGCCCAACGACCTGCCCGCTGTACTCTATACTGCTCTGGGTTATGAGTTCATCCCCGAGAAGCTGCGCGCCACCGTCGAGTATCACTACTATGACGACAAGCATGCCGAGATGGCCCATGACAAGCAGACGCATCTCAAGCACGGTACCCATGAGGTGCTGGCCGGCGTAGAGTGGGACATCAACAAGATGTTTACCGTGAGTGGAGGTTTCCAGAACACCGACTATGGTCTGACTGACGATTATCAGACCCACACCTCATTCTCGTGCGACAGCTACTCCATCGGCTTTGGTGGCGCTGTGAACGTGAACGAGCATATCAAGGTGAACGTGGGCTACTTCTGGACCACTTATAAGGACTATGACCGCAGCGAGGAGAACTACTTCAACACCACGCTGCCCGGTAAGGACACCTACAGCCGCACCAACAAGGTGTTCGGCGCTGGCGTCGACTTCAAGTTCTAAAGAGAAGATTTCACAAAAAATCTATTCCTAATTGGCACGCCGCCGCCCGATAGCAAAATCGAGCGGCGGCATTATTAACTATTAACTGTTAACTGTTAACTATCGTAATAGGTTGGACATCATGGTGTTCCAGTCTTGGGCATCGGCAACGGAATGCAGGATGCCCTCATGGGCGGGGAAGGCGAGGCTGTCGTTAAGGGTGTAGGTCACCTGCGGCAGCTTGACGTAGAGGCTGATGGTGTTCAACGTCTCGCCGTTCTTGTACTGCTGGCCCAGCTGCTTGAAGTCGTCAGCATTGATGTAGTAGAGGCGGTCGCCCTTGTTACACAGGTAGATGCGCGTGAAGTCGCGTTCACCCAGCTCCTGGGCGCACTGCAGCAGGCAACGGGTGACGTCAAAGCGGTCGAAGCTGCGCTCGTCGGCCTCGCCCACGTTGAAGGCCAACTCCTTGGTGGGATTGAACCAGGGCTGCCTCACCTCGATGTTGATGCCGTTGTTGGCAGGGTCAAGGTTCTTGAGCTGCACGCGCGAGATGACCTTGCGTCCGCTGCGCACAGCGTCCACCGACACAAAGGCATGGGCGGCGACCAGCGCCAGCACCGCGATGATGGCAAGCAGTATAAGTTTGTCGTTGCGGGTCATTTGGTTTGTAGTTTCTAGTCCTTAGTCCCTAGTCCCTAGTTTTTGGTTTTTTGTTCAAACTTTAGGGTGACGCCCTCGGGAGCAACGGTGAGTGTGGCGGGACAGCCCTCGATGATGGGGTAGTTCCAGCTCTCGTCGTGGCTGGCGGGGAAGTCGTAGCACACGGGGATGTTGTACTGGTTGAGGGTCTCGCTCAGCATCTCGAACATGTCGTTGTAGCCGTCGCGGGGTTCATACTCGGTAAAACGGCCCACGATGATGCCCTTGACGTGGCTGAGCACACCCTTGAGGCGCAGTTGCTGCAGCATGCTGTTGACGCGCGGCATGCTCTCGCTCACGTCCTCAAAGAAGAGGATGATGTCTTTGCCCCTGATGTTGTCGCGGTCCAGGAAGTCCCACTGGCGGCTGCCGCCGATGTTGGTGAACACGGCCATATTGCCGCCGATGACGATGCCGCGTGCCGTTCCCTGCTTGTTCAGCGGATGGGCGGGGACGGTGTAGCTGGGCAACTTGCCCATGAGCACGTCGCGCAACATCATGTTGACGTTGTCGTTGGCACCGCGCTCACCCAGGGCGCCGCCCATGTTGGCGTGCAGGCTCATCACACCGCTGCACACCATGGCGCTGTGCAGGGCGGTAATGTCGCTATAGCCCACGATCCACTTGGGATGGTTTTTGAAATCAGCATGGGTCATCGGGTCCAGGAGCATGGCCGAGCCGTAGCCGCCGCGGGAACACACGATGGCCTTGATGGTCGAGTCGTTGAGCGCCCAGCGCAGGTCGGCGCAGCGCTCCTCGATGGTGCCGGCATAGGCATGGCACTTGCCGAGCACGTGCTGGCCGATGACGGGTTCAAAGCCCCATGCGCGCAATGTGGCAGCGGCCTTCTCGGGGTTGTCGTTGCCAGGTGTGCTGGCGGGCGAGATGATAGCGATCTTGTCGCCGGGCTTGAGGGCCTTGGGCATCACCAGGGTTGTTGCCTTGTGTGTCCTGAGCGGGCCGTTACGGCGGGGTTTGCGTTGTCCGTTTGCCATGATGGTCGTGGTGGCAATTAAAGCGATAGCAGCAATTAAGAATAAACGTTTCATCATTGATTATTTGGTTTTTGTCAGTTTCATGATTCTCTCGTGGGACTCTTGCAGGCGTTCCCATGGAATGCGCCCCTGCTTGACCGAATTAACGATCATGTCCACCAGTTTGAAGGGTCTGTCGGCCTCAAAGCCGGTGCTGATGTTGTTGCCCACGCAGATGAGGTCGGCACCCGCGTTGATGGCCAGTTCCAGCGCCGTGGGGATGCTGTACTGGTTGCGGATGGCCTGCATGTACAGGTCGTCGGTCACCACCACGCCGTCATAGCCCATCTGGCCGCGCAGCAGTCCGTTGATGGTTTTGGCCGACAGGGTGGCGGGGTATTCGTCGTCGATGTTGCGGTTGAACAGGTGGGCTGTCATGACCATGTCGGCCTTGCCAGCCTCGATGAGCATCCTGAAGGGTTCCAGCTCCTGGGGCGTCCAGCCGTTGGTCACGTCCACGAAGCCGTAGTGCGAGTCGTCGATGGCATTGCCGTGGCCTGGAAAATGCTTGAGGGTGCACAGCACGCCCTGGCGGTGGCATTCGTCGATGAACCAGCCTGCATGACGGGCAATCGCTTGCGGGTCAACCGAGTAGCAGCGCAGGAAATGGCCCACTGCGGCACAGTCGTGGTTGAGCACATCGACCACAGGCGCCAGGTTGACGTTCACGCCCGCCTCGGCCATCTCGCGGGCGAGCCGCGAGGCGTAATAGCGCGTGGTGTCCTCGTTATCGACGGTGCCCAGATACTCGGCCGTGACCGTGGGCAGGAAGCCGTATTGCGGCTTGAGGCGTGCCACTTTGCCACCCTCCTGGTCGGTGGCTATGAGCAGGGGATAGTCGGCCCAAGCCTGCAGCTGGCTGGTCATGCGCGTGAGGCGCTCCTTGCTGGTGATGTTGCGGGAACCCAGTGTGGCCTCGCCCGTCATGTCGATGTCAAACAGCACGATGGCGCCCACCTTGAGGTCGCGCACATAGCGTGCCGCGTCACAGTTCTCGGTCACGCTGTCGCCCCTGAAACCCACCATGAGCATGCCGGCGGCATAGCGGCGCAACACCGAGTCGGGCGGCAATTGTGCAAAAAGGCTATTGGCTGCTAGCAGCACAATAGCCAATGTTATTGACAAACGTCTCATTGCCACGCGTTTACTTGTCAAAGAAGTGGAAGAAGTAGTAGCAGGCAATCCAATCGACGCGCACACCGCGGGCAAAGCCGATGGTCTCCTTGTTGGCGTTGGTCACCTTGCCGTCGTTGATGCTGATGCAGCCCAGCAGGTTGCTCTCGCCGTCGCGCACGGTGCCGTCGGGGTTGATGTAGCCGATGCGGTTGCCCGTGGTATCAAAGATTTCCAGCTCCTTGATGACTCCCACTGCCGTGCCCTTGACATCGCGCACGGTGCCGTCATCGTCAAACAGGCCGGCCGATCGGCCCGTGGCGTCCCTGACAACGCCGTTGCCGTTGATGCGGCCAATGCTGTTGAAGTCGGCATCGCGCAGCACTTGTGCGCCAGCCTGGGTTGCCATGATGCCGGCCAGTGCCAGCACCGCAGCTGTGATGTATAATCTAATCGGTTTCATAATCGTCTCTTTTTTTAGTTGTAACGTGTTGGTTGTCTGTTAGACTGATAAAGAGCCACAAAGTTAAATAGTTTTCGTGAAAAAACAACTTTCGGGCGGCAAGTTTTCATGCAAAAACGGGTTGAGGGAGGGGCAGGCGGGGCGATGTGACCAAGGTGGGGCCTCGGTTTACGGGACAACTTCACCGGAAAGCGGGAGACCCCCAAAGGCTGGGTGAGAAGGGTGCAGTAACTTAAATTGTGGTTAAATTTGGTCAAATATAGGGGTTTGTGGGGGGTGTTTTAAAAGATTTAGAGTAATTTTGCCGTTTGGTAAATAAAGGAAACGAAATACAATCAATTTTTCACAAGAGAAAAAAAACGATGAAGAAGTACAAGCTCATCAACAATGTGCTGGGATGGCTCATCTTTGTAGTGGCGGCAGCGACCTACCTGCTGACCATCGAGCCGACAGCCAGCTTCTGGGACTGCCCGGAATTTATCGCTCAAGGTTTTAAGACAGAAATTGGCCATCCGCCCGGCAACCCGATTTTCATTCTTGCCGCCAACTTTGCGAGCAAGTTTGCCGGTGGTGATGTGATGGCTGTTGCCAAGTGCGTCAACGCGATGTCGGCCATCTTCAGTGCGCTGACCATCCTGCTGCTCTTCTGGTCTATCACCCATCTGGTGAAGAAACTCGTTGTCAAGGACGGCGAGGAGGACCAGATGACGCTGGCCCAGTACCTGGTGGTAATGGGCAGCGGCATTTGCGGTGCGCTGGCCTACACGTGGAGTGACACCTTCTGGTACAGTGCCGTTGAAGCCGAGGTATATGCCTTCTCGTCGTTCTGTACCGCGCTGGTATTCTGGCTCATCCTCAAGTGGGAGAACCGTGCCGACGAGCCCAATAGCGACCGCTGGATTGTGCTCATCGCCTATGTACTGGGCGTGTCACTGGGTGTGCACCTGCTGAACCTGCTGTGCATCCCTGCCATTGCGCTGATTTTCTATTACCGCCAGTGCCGTGCCAAGGGCAAGGACTCGAGCGCCAAGGGCTCGCTGCTCACGCTGCTCGTGTCGTTTGCCGTTGTGGGTCTGATCCTCTACGGCCTGGAACCCGGTTTTGTGGAGTGGGGTCAGAAGTTTGACCTGTTCTTCGTCAACACGCTGGGCATGTCATTCAACTCGGGTGTGCTGGTTTATGCCATCGTGCTGCTGGCTGCCCTGGCATGGGGCTTGTGGGAGCTTTACAGCAACAAGAGCCCGCTGCGCATGAAGTTGTCGTTTGCCCTGGCCATCGTGATGTCGGGTATGCTGTTCATTGGCGAGAGCATGCTCATTCCGCTGGTGCTGCTCATTGCCCTGTGCGTTTACCTGTTCAGGTTCTGCAACCGTGTCCCTGTGCGCGTGTTCAGCAATATTTTGACCTGCATCCTGGTGATTTTCATCGGTTTCAGCAGCTATGCGCTGATTCTGATCCGCAGCTCGCAGAATACCCCGCTGGACGAGAACTCGCCCAACAACACCTTCTCGCTGGCCAAGTACCTGAGCCGCGAACAGTATGGCGAGACCCCGTTGCTCTATGGTCGCACGCTGTACAGCGACATCATGTACGAGGCCAACGGCAACGGCACCATGCAGCCCGCTACCAAGAACGGTCCCACACAATATGCCCCCGAGGTGAAGGAAAGCCCCGACCAGCCTGACCGCTACAAGGACCTGGGCCCCAAGAAGAGCTATCGCTACAGCCCCGAGCAGAACATGCTGTTCCCGCGCATCCATGACGAGAAGCGCGAGCGCGAGTATGTCGAGTGGCTGGGCATGCAGGGCACTCAGGTGGAGGCTACCACCCAGATCGACGCCAGCGGCAATGCCGTCACCAAGGAGACGAAGATGAAGCCCACAATGTCTGAGAACCTGCGCTTCTTTGTTGACTATCAGCTCAATTACATGTACTGGCGCTACTTCATGTGGAACTTTGCCGGTCGCCAGAACGACTTCCAGGGCATGGGCGAAATCACCCACGGCAACTGGATCTCGGGCTACTCGTTCATCGATAATCCCCGCCTGGGAGACCAGAGCCTGCTGCCCGACGACCTGGGCAAGGGCAACAAGGGACACAACGTGTTCTACATGCTGCCGCTGTTGATGGGTATCATCGGCCTGTTGTGGCAGGCTTACCGCGGCCGTCGTGGCATCGAGCAGTTCTGGGTGATCTTCTTCCTGTTCTTCATGACGGGTATCGCCATCGTGCTCTACCTGAATCAGACGCCTAGCCAGCCCCGTGAGCGTGACTATGCCTATGCCGGCTCGTTCTATGCCTACAGCATCTGGATCGGCATGGGTGTTGCCGGACTGTGGAGCCTCGTGATGTGGGCTCTGAAGAAGAAGGGCAAGAAGGAGGCCAAGGGTGAGGCTGCCGCCGTCACCGCTAACGGAAACCAGGGCGCTGTGGCCACCGCCATTGCCGCCGTTGCTGCCCTCATCGGCCTGATCGTGCCCCTGCAGATGGTGAGCCAGACGTGGGATGACCACGACCGCAGCGGCCGCACCGCTGCGCGCGACTTTGGCCGCAACTACCTGTCCAGCGTGGCGCCCAACGGTATCATCTTCTGCAACGGTGACAACGACACCTTCCCCTTGTGGTACCTGCAGGAGGTGGAGGGTTACCGCACCGACGTGCGTGCCGTGAACCTGAGCTACCTGGCCACCGACTGGTACATCAGCCAGATGCAGCGTGCCGCCTATGAGTCGGCTCCGCTGCCCATGTCGGCCGATAAGACCACCTATGCCTACGATGACCGTCAGTTCAACTACTTCATCCAGCCTGACCTGACGCCTACCGAGGCACTCAAGTCGATTGCTGCCGTCTATAGTGTGGACAGCAAGAACAACCCCTATGGCATCAGCGAGATCCATTATCCCAAGATTTACATGCCCGTGGATGCCGACCAGGCCATCAAGGCAGGCATCGTGCGCGAGGAATACCGCGACAAGATCCAGCCGTCGATCAACCTGGATCTGCAGGGCATGGGCTCGGGCATGACCTCGAGCCAGCTGATGTCGCTCGATATCGTTGCCAACAGCATCGCCCAGGGCTGGAACCGTCCTTGCTACTTTGCCATGACGGTGCCCGACAACCTGTATCTGGGTCTGAATCCCTACCTGAGCCTGACGGGTCTTGTCTATCAGGTGACCCCTGTGGTGAACGACACGCAGCACGGCGGATTTGCCGTATCGACCGATATCATGTATGATAATGTGGTCAACAAGTTCCGTTGGGGCGGTCTTGACACCGCTACTCCTGGCAGCATCTATCTTGACGAGACGGTGAACCGCATGGTAACCACTACCCGCAGCGCAATGATCGACTTGGCCAGCGCGCTGACCAACGAGGGTACCATGGCCAAGAACGGCGAGGGTGCCGTTCCCGCCGGCATGACTGCCGAGGCCTATGCTGCCGACCGTTACAAGAAGGCGATTACCATCCTGGACCTGATGATGGAGAAACTGCCCACCAGCATTTCACCGTTCACCGTCCAGATGGGTGAGGAAGTGGCCAACGTCTATTACATGCTGGGCAAGGCCTGTGGTGACAACACCTGTGTGGAGAAGTCCAACAAGCTGCTTGAGCAGGAAATCATGCGCTATGGCAGCTACATGCGCTTCTACCAGTCGCTGGATGCCGATCAGTACTCCCGCTTGACCAACGCCGACAAGTTCATCGACCAGCAGTACCTCGTGTTCATGCTGCATGACTACTTCCGTCAGTGCGGTGAGACCAAGTACAAAGAGCTCATGGGCAAGCTGAATGCCGCAGGCGTGAATACCGAGCGCCTGCAGGCCTATCAGCGCTCCTATGAGCAGGCAATGCAGCAGCAGGCCGCTCAAGCCGCTGCCCCGGCCGAGGAGGAGTCCTCCATCAGCCTGGAAGAGGCTTTGGGCAATTGATGTTCAATTCACGCATCAGTCAATACCGTGTTAGTTGAACGTCCGCCCCTCATCTATCGAATGATATTTCCCGAGACCGTGTGGCGCATCCACAAGCGCGACCACACGGTCTATTTGACCTTTGACGACGGACCGATTCCCGAAGTGACGCCGTGGGTGCTCGACACGCTCGACCGCTATGGCATCAAGGCGACCTTCTTTATGGTGGGCGAGAACGTGGAGCGTCATCCCGAGTTGCTCGAGGAGGTGCGCCGCCGCGGCCACAGCGTGGGCAATCACACGATGAGCCACTTGCAAGGGGCCCATGTGGGTACCAAGCACTATCTGCACAACGTGTTCAGGGCCAATGAATTGATTGGCTCGACACTATTCCGTCCTCCTCACGGCCTGTTGCGCTGGGGGCAGTCCAAGGTGCTGCGCTCGCGTTTTGCCATCATCATGTATGACCTGGTGACGCGCGACTACAGCCGCAAACTCACGGGCGAACAGGTGCTCAACAATGTCAAGCGCTATGCCCGCAACGGATCGATTATCGTCTTCCACGACTCGCTGAAGGCCGAAAAGAACATGAAATATGCCCTGCCGCGTGCCATCGAGTGGCTGCAAAGCAAAGGCTATAAATTCGATGCCATACCCGAACTCTGATATCGCATCACTGATCAAATCCCAGGCCGCAAGCCTGGGTTTTGACGCTTGTGGCTTTGCCGCCGCTGCTCCCGTCGATGACGAGGCAGTGGCGCGCTATGACCGCTGGGTCGAGCAGGGCCATCACGGCTGCATGCAGTGGGCAGCAGGCCATCGCGACCTGCGCCGCGACCCGTCGATGCTGCTCGAGGGTGCCCAGACGGTCATCTCGCTGGCCTTGAACTACTATCCGGCCCGTTTTCAGCCCTCTGGAACGCTGCGCGTCGCCTATTATGCCTACGGGCGTGACTACCATGAGGTTTTGCGCGAGAAATTGACAAAAATGGCCCATTTCATCGAGGAAATTACCCACTGCACGACCCGTCCGTGCGTCGACTCGGCACCCATCCGCGAGCGCTATTGGGCGCAGCAGGCAGGCATCGGCTTCGTGGGCCGCAACAACTGCCTCATCCTGCCCGGCAAGGGGTCCTTCTTCTTCCTGGGCGAGATAGTCACCACTGCTCAACTGCCTCCCGACGAACCCTGCACGATGACCTGCGGTGACTGCGGCAAGTGCATCGAGTCGTGCCCGACGGGGGCTTTAACCCCTCAAGGCGCCGTCGATGCTTCGCGCTGCCTGTCATGCCTGCTCATCGAGAACCATGACGAGCAGTTGCCCGAGTGGGTGGCAGGCGTCATCGGCAACAGGGTAGTGGGCTGTGACGAGTGCCAGCTGTGCTGCCCCCACAACGCCTGTGCCGTGGCGACCACGATCGAGGATTTTGCCCCGACCCCGGCGGTGATGACCCTCACGCGCGAGCGCATCGAGGCAATGACCTCGGGCGAATTCAAGCGCACCTTTGCCCACAGCGCCATTTCCCGCCTGCGTTACAAGACCTTGCGCCGCAACGCCGCCCTCGTGCAGCAAAGCGACGATAACCTATAAATCATGTGATATGCACGTTTTTTGAAAATATGTTGTATTTTTGCGCGTCGTTAGATAAGAATTAAGATTCTAGTTTATTATGATAACTTTTATCATCAGTTTAGTGGCCCTGGTGTTGGGCTATTGGATATATGGAGCCATCGTGGAGCGCGTGATGCGCCCCGATGACCGTGAGACGCCCGCTGTGCGTCTTGCCGACGGTGTGGACTATGTGGTACTGCCCACGTGGAAGGTGTTTATGATCCAGTTCCTGAACATTGCAGGAACTGGCCCCATCTTCGGTGCCATTATGGGCATGTGGTTCGGCCCCGCCAGCTACCTGTGGATTGTGCTGGGCAGCATCTTTGCAGGAGCGGTGCACGACTTCATGAGCGGTATGCTGTCGTTGCGACACGACGGCGCCAGCCTGCCCACGCTCATCGGCAAGTACCTGGGAGGCGGCACACGCAACCTGATGCTGGTGTTCACCGTGCTGCTGTTAATGATGGTGGGCGCCGTGTTTGTGTATAGCCCTGCACTCATCTTGAGCGGCATGTGTAACGACATCACCTCTCCGGCATTGAACTTGTTGACCCAACCCCTGTTCTGGATTGTCGTCATCTTCTGTTACTATGTCATTGCCACGTTGCTGCCCATCGACAAGATTATCGGCAGGATTTATCCTGTGTTTGCCATCGCGCTGCTGGTGATGGCGCTGGGCTTGCTGATCGGGCTGTTTGTGAAAATGCCGAATCTGCCCGAACTGTGGAACTTGGGCAGCATGGATGCTTGGCGCCAGTCCCAGGTCGTTGACGGCAAGGATACCCTGGGCATTGTCGGATACCTGCAGAAGAATCCCATTTTCCCCTGCATGTTCATTACCATCGCTTGTGGTGCGATCAGCGGATTCCATGCCACACAGAGCCCGTTGATGGCGCGTTGCCTCAAGAGCGAGCGTCTGGCGCGTCCTGTATTCTATGGAGCCATGATCACCGAGGGCATTGTTGCGCTGATCTGGGCAACGGTATCGTCCTATTTCTTCTATTATGGCGGATGGAAAGAAGTGGTCAGTCCCGAAAAGGTTACTGAATTCATGGCTCAGGTTCAACTGGCCGACGGAAAGACGCTGATCCAGTACTTTACCGCTCCTCAGGTAGTGAATCTGGTGTGCAGCAGCTGGTTGGGCATCTTTGGCGGCACGCTGGCCGTGCTGGGCGTGGTGGCTGCCCCCATCACGAGCGGCGACACGGCCTTCCGCAGCGCACGCCTCATCATTGCCGAGGCGCTGCACTTTGAGCAGAAGAGCATGGTGCGCCGCCTGATGATCAGCATACCGCTGTTTGTGGCCTCGCTGCTGCTGCTCATCTGGCAAATGGAGAACCCCGACGGCTTCAACGTGCTGTGGCAGTACTTCGGCTGGTCTAACCAGGCACTGTCGGTATTCACGCTGTGGATGATTACCGTCTTTCTGGCCCGCAACCGCAAGGCCTATATCATCACGCTCATCCCCGCCATCTTCATGACGGTGGTGTGCACCTCATTCCTGGTGGTTTCGCCACAGGCCTTCGGCAAAGCCGACCTGGCCCCCTGGTCGGTACTCACCGTGATTGCCGTTGCCGTCATCTGGTTTGCCGTCTGGCTCAAGAAGGACAGGGAGAAGAATAAGATATCAGCATAACCGTTGCCGCGCCCAACAAGTCGCGTATAATGACCTAAAGAGCCACCAGGAGAAATCGTGCCTGGTGGCTTTTTGGATATATGAAAACTTTGTTGTACCTTTGCCTATGATTCAAGGAGGAAACTGAAAATGGCTAAACAGGGACTTACACTCGAGCAGAAACAGACCCAGCGGCTGGCACTGGAACAACAGCGCCTGCTGGGACTCATCCTGGAGAAAAACGATGCCGAGATGGCCGAATTCATCGACAACAAGGTCAATGAGATTCAGGCCCTCGAAAAGAAATCGGACGACGAGAATGACGATTATGGCACCAACGGCGACGACCGCCAGACGGGTGACCGCGACCGCGAGGGTGGGGACACTACATCGAGCGGCGAGGTGAACAGCGACGGCGACGACGACACGGCGGCGTGGTACCGCTACTTTGCCAACAACCGCAGCCGTGACGACGAGTACTATGCGCCGACGGCAGTGAGCGAAAAAACGCTGCAGGAATACCTCGCCGAGCAACTGGGCGAACTGGAACTGGACGAGACCCAGCAGATCATCGCCCGTGCCATCGTGGGCAACCTGGAGGATGACGGATATCTGCGCCGCTCGGTCAACGAGATTGCCGACGACGTGACGTTTAACGACGGCTATGTGGTGGATGCCCGCCAGGTGGAGCAGATGCTGGCAACGGTCCAGACGCTGGATCCGCCGGGCATCGCGGCACGTGACCTGCGGGAGTGCATCCTGCTGCAGTTGCGGCGCAAACCGCGTAGCGAGGACGTGGACCTGGCTATCATGATGGTTGAGAAGTACTTTGACGACTTCGCCGCCATGCGCTTCGACACGATGGCGCGCAAGATGGGCGTGTCCAGCGAACGGCTGGAGGAGGTGTTCAAGCACCAGATCAGGCGGGGACTCAATCCCTATCCCGGCAGCGCCTTCGGCTCGCGGTCGGACAGCAGCCAGCAGGTGACGCCCGACTTTGACGTGGAGCTCGAGGAGGAAACGGGAAGGTTGACGGTGACCCTGCGCAACAACATCCCCGCGCTGCAGATCAGCGAGAGCTATGTGCTGATGAATGACCGCTACAAGAGCGCAGCGCCGCTGAGCGTGAAAGAAACCAAGGAGAAAAAGCAGATTCAGGACGCTTACCAGCGTGCCAGCATGTTCATCGAGGTGCTCAAGCAGCGCCAGGAGACGCTGTTCAATACCATGAGCGCCATCGTCAAGTGCCAGCGCGACTATTTCCTGCATGGCGACGAGCGCGACCTGAAACCGCTGGGACAGCAGCAGATCGCCGACATGATCGGCAAGGATGTCTCGGTGGTCTCGCGTGCCGTGAGCAACAAGTACGTGCAGCTGCCGTGGGGCGTGAAAAGCCTCAAATCCTTCTTCAGCGAGGACATCAACGGCTCGTCAAGGCACGAGGTCTACGACGACCTGAAAAAGCTGGTCGATGGCGAGGACAAGAGGCATCCGCTGAGCGACGATGCCCTGTGTGACAAGCTCAAGGAAATGGGCTATAAGCTGGAGCGCCGCACCGTGGCCAAGTATCGTGATGCGCTGAAGATTCCCAGCAGCACCATCCGCCGCAAGATGGCGCGTTAGTTTCTAGCTTCTAGTCCCTAGTTTTTTAGTTTCTGGTTCATTATCAACTTAGGATATTTAACGAACATGAACAGATACTCTGTCAACAAGTTAATAGCGGGGGTTGCGCGCTTCCTGACCACGGCATTGAGCCCGTTGCTGATGCCCACCTATGGCGTGTTCCTTGTCCTGTGGGTGTCGGTGCTGTGCCTGCTGCCTTACGGCCGCCGCGTGGCCGTGCTGCTGGTGTGCATGGGCATCACCTGCATCGTGCCGCTGATTTTCCTGAGTGTGCTGCGTCACTTCAACCTGGTCAAGGACTTGCATGTCGAGGTGCGTGAGCAACGCCTCATCCCTTACCTGTTTACAGCCTTCTGCTATGGCGTCGCGGCCTATTACCTTTATGCCACCTGCCATGCTCCGCAGTGGTTTGTGATGTTCATGGTGGGCTCGGCCATTACGGTGGTTTTGATGGCGGTCATCAACATCTGGTGGAAAATCAGTGCTCACATGGCGGGCATCGGAGGGGTGGTCGCCCTGATTTATCAGATTCATGTACAAGGTCTTAGCGCCTTTGACCTGCTGTGGCTGCTGTGTTTGAGTATCATTGTAGCCGGCTTGCTGGGTTCTTCCCGCCTGGCCTTGAAGCAGCACAACATCTGGCAGGTGCTGGCCGGCGCCGTTGTAGGCTTCCTGTCCATCTCCCTCACCATGCGCCTGCTGGGCTAATGGCGGATGACTCTTTTAACTTTAACCCTAAACTCTAAACTCTGAACTAAAATATGCTCTTCAACTATAAACGCCGTCCGACCGTGAGCGTCAATGTGGGTGGAATCGCCATGGGAGGCGATTGGCCCGTGCGTGTCCAGTCGATGACCAACACTGCCACCGATGATATCGAGTCGAGCGCTGCCCAGTGCCAGCGCATTGCCTATGCCGGAGCCGACTATGTGCGGCTGACGGCCCAAGGCGTGAAACAGGCCCGCAGCATCGGCCAGATTTCGCAGCTGTTGCGCGGCAATGGCTGCGACATCCCCCTGATTGCCGACATCCACTTCAATCCGCAGGCGGCACTCGCTGCAGCCGAGGTGTGCGAGGGTGTGCGCATCAATCCGGGCAACTTTGTAGACCCGGCACGCACCTTCAAGCAGCTGGAATACACCGATGAGGAGTACACCGCCGAGTTGGGCCGAATCCGCGAGGCCCTGCTGCCGTTCATCGCCTTGTGCCGCGAGCACCACACGGCGGTTCGCCTGGGCGTGAATCACGGTTCGTTGAGCGACCGCATCATGAGCCGCTACGGCAACACGGCGGCCGGTATGGTCGAGAGCGTGATGGAGTTCCTGCGCGTTTTTGTCGAGGAGAATTTCATGGAAGTGGTAATCTCGATGAAGGCGTCCAATGTCGTCGTCATGGTCGAGGCCGTGCGGCGCCTGGTGGATGCCATGGACCGCGAGGACATGCACTTCCCGCTCCACTTAGGCGTTACCGAAGCTGGATTCGGCGAGGACGGGCGTGTCAAGAGCGCTGTGGGCATCGGTGCGCTGATGGCGCAGGGCCTGGGTGACACCATCCGTGTGTCGCTCAGCGAGGAACCCGAGCTCGAGGTGCCTGTGGCACGCAAGCTGGTGGACTATATCGCGCAGCGTGAGGGAGAGGCCGACATCGTCGGGGACTATGCCGCGGGATTTGACCCCTTGTGTCCCGTGCGCAGGCCGACCGTCGCGGTCAACGACTGCATCGGCGGCAACAGACCGCCCGTGGTCATCGCCAGCTATCGTCCCGATGAGCTGAAAGACGCGTCCACGATGCCTGATCTCTATTATAGCGCCAATGGCCTCATCGACGGCATGCACCAGTTCCTGGTGCCCCTGGACTGCTGGCATGGCGAGCGCAACGTCTATCCGCTGCTCACCTTGGGCGAGTGGGAGCGTTGCCCGTCGGTACCCATGCGGTTCCTGCAACTGCCCGCCACCACGCCGGCTCAGCGCTTGGAATTCCTGCGTGGCCGCAGCGACACGGTGCTGGTCATCACCCCGGTGGGGAAGGATATCCCTGGCGAGCAGCAGGCCCTGATCCATGCCATGGACAGGGCGGGCATCAACTGCCCGGTGATTGTACGCAATACCTATACCGACAGTTCTAACGAGTGGCTGCAGGTCAAGGCGGGCGCAGACATGGGAGCGGTGCTGCTCAACGGCCGGGCCGACGGCGTGTGGCTCGAGGCTCCCAATATCCACAACAGCGTGGAGGTGGTACGATATGCCTTCGCCATCCTGCAGGCGGCACGGTTGCGCATCAGCAAGACGGAGTTCATCTCGTGTCCTGGCTGCGGCAGGACCATGTTTGACCTGCAGACGACCGTGCAGCGCGTGCAGCAGGCGACGGCCCACTTGACCCACTTGAAGATCGGCGTGATGGGCTGCATCGTGAACGGCCCTGGCGAGATGGCCGATGCCGATTACGGATATGTGGGCGCCGCTGCGGGACGCATCAGCCTGTACAAGGGCAAGGAATGTGTCGAGATGAATATCCCCGAGGATGATGCCATCGACCGCCTTGTCGCCCTCATCAAGGAGAACGGCGACTGGCGTGAGCCCTGATTTGGGCAAGGGATGGTTGTTGATAAGCTTAAACGACTGATTATGATGAAGAAAATAGCTTTTGCGCTGCTCTTGCTGCTCGTGACGGCAGCGTGCAGCAGCGACAAGTTCAAGATCGACGGCAATGTCGTCAATCTTGAGGATGGGGCAGTGCATGTCGTCTTCAGCGCCGACTCGGGCGTGGTCGACCAGTGGGTGGACGTGGACAAGAAGGGACATTTCACGTTCAAGGGTGTCTCGTCTCAACCCGTGTTGGTGACCCTGAGTGGCAAACGTGGCGAGCCGCTGGCAACACTTGTGGCTGTGAACGGTGACCACCTCAAGGTCAAGGGCGATGGAGGCAAGTCGCTGAGTGTAAAAGTGAAAGGAAATAGCCTGAACGAAGAATGGCAGCTGTTTCGTGACGAGCACCGCGCCTTCTATGCCGACCCCAATCCCAGCCGCCTGGATGCCGCCATCGAGAAGTATGTACGCGAGCATCCGTCCAATATGCTCTCCACTGTCCTGCTCGTGGTGGATTACAGCGATTTTAGTGACCACGACAAGGTGGACAAGCTGCTGCGCGGTATTGAGATACAGGCGCGCCCCGAGTCGCTGACAGGGCTGCTGTATGGCAACGAAAAGGACCGCAAACGCGCCGTCTTGCCCCGATTGATGTCGCTCACGCTGTTCAAGCATGGCGGCAAGTTTGAGGAAATCAAGTTGACGGATAAGACGTCGATTCTCAGCCTGTGGGCCAATCCTCAAAATTCCCGTAATGCGCTGATCAATAAGCTGCAAACACTCGACAAGGGCATCCGCATCATCGATGTCCTCACCGAGAGCGACAGCCTGCGCTGGCACCAGACGATTGCCGGCGACCCCGCCGATTGGCAGCACTATTGGGCACCTGGCGGCCCCATGGAGCAGGGTATCCAGATGCTCGGCATCAAGTCGCTGCCGTGGTTTGCCGTCACCGACAGCACCGGCCTAGTCGTCTATTCGGGTCCCAATTGTGACCTGGCGTCCAAGAAGGCAACAGAACTGATTCGTTAACCACCTCATAATCTGTCGATAATATGTTAGCCAGAACGATTGCAGCAGCGGTACAGGGCATCGATGCCATCAGGGTCGAGATTGAGGTGACGGTCGATTGGGGGTCGGGGTTCTTGGTCATCGGCCTGCCCGACACAGCCGTCAAGGAGAGCGCCGAACGCGTGCGCTGCGCCATCAAGCAGGCGGGATACAAGTTCCCGGGCAAAAAGGTGATGGTGAATATGTCGCCCGCCGACATCAAGAAGGAAGGGTCGGCCTATGACCTGCCGCTGGCCATCGGCATCATGGCTGCCGACGAGAAGATTTCGACTGAGCGGCTGGACCGCTATATGTTCATGGGCGAATTGTCGCTGGACGGCAGTCTGCGGCCCGTCAAGGGCGCGCTGCCCATGGCGATTCTGGCCCGCGAGCTCAAGCTGGACGGCTTTATCCTGCCGCGCGCCAATGCGATGGAGGCGGCAGTGGTCAACAACCTGAATATCTATGGCGTGGACAATTTCACGCAGGTGATGCAGTTCCTCAATGGCGACATCAGCCTGGAACCCACTGTGGTCGATACCCGTGCCGAGTTTGCCAAGGCACAGGGCGTCTTCCCCTACGATTTCGCTGATGTCAAGGGGCAGGAGAACGTCAAGCGCGCCTTTGAGGTCGCTTGTGCCGGCGGACACAACATCCTGCTGGTGGGCAGCCCGGGTTCGGGCAAATCGATGATGGCCAAGCGCTTGCCGTCCATCATGCCGCCCCTCACCCTGAGCGAAGCCCTCGAGACGACCAAAATCCACAGCGTGGCCGGCAAACTGCAGCAGGGCACCACGCTGATGACCGTGCGCCCCTTCCGCAGCCCGCACCACACCATCTCGCCCGTCGCCCTTGTCGGCGGCGGCAGTTTCCCCATGCCCGGCGAGATCAGTCTGGCTCACAATGGTGTGCTCTTCCTGGACGAGTTGCCTGAATTCAATCGCTCCGTTTTGGAAGTGATGCGTCAGCCATTGGAGGACAGGATTATCTCGATTTCGAGGGCGAAATACTCGACCGAGTATCCCGCCTCGTTTATGCTCGTAGCGAGCATGAATCCGTGCCCGTGCGGGTACTATGGGCATCCCAAGAAGAAATGCGTCTGCAACGAGTACCAGCGCACCCACTATATGAGCAAGATTTCGGGTCCGCTGCTCGACCGCATCGACCTGCAGATCGAGGTCCAGCCCGTCGATTTCGACCAGATGTCATCCAAGGCCCCAGGCGAACCCAGCGCCGCCATCCGCCAGCGCGTCATCGCCGCCAGGATGCTGCAGGAGCGCCGCTTCAAGGACGAACCCGGCATCCACTGCAACGCCCAGATGACCCCGTCCCTGCTCCACAAATACGCCGAGCCCAACGCCGCCGGCCTGGAAAAGTTGAAAGACGCCATGGAACGCATGAACATGAGCGCCCGCGCCTATGACCGCATCCTCAAAGTCGCCCGCACCATTGCTGACCTCGAAGGCACCGCCGACGTCCTCGACCACCACATCATGGAAGCCATCGCCTACCGCAACCTCGACCGCCCCACCTATATGGGATCAAACTTATAGATTTCCAAATACTTTCAGAGATACTTGTAAACCTTACTCCGTCAAAGGCTTATCCAACTTAGAGTTATGGAGATATTGCATCGATATTATTACCGGCAAGGGTTGGCGGCTGCAAAGGCGGTGATTTATAGCATCCTGTCGGTGGTGTTTGTCGCTTTTGGGGTGTACAGCTTTATCCACTGGGAACTGTCGTTTATGTTTCATGACTGGCATGGTTACGTGGTGCTCGGTGTCTATGGCATGATGACATTGGCCGTGATACTGTCGGCTGTCGAATCTTTCAAGAAAGTCGCTAAAACACGTCGCGATATACCCGCATTTGCTATTGGGGCTGACAGCTTCGTCTTCTACGGCAATGACGGCTCGGCTACAACGATACCCTTTGCTGACTGTGAACAGGTTAGGTTCAATTCAGTCATACGATTTCGTGTCCCCACGCTTCTGCTCATCGTGAAATATCATGAAAAGAAGGACCCAGAGAGCACCCTTCGTTTCGAGGTGAGTCTAAGCGAACTCAACTGTTCCGTCAAAGAGATTGATAAACAGCTGAAAAAAGTGTACCAGAAATACAAGAAAGCGTCTGCCGAGCAATAAAACACATTGGCCGCTGAATTCAAACAACAGATTTATCTGAGATTTCTGATGGGCATCCGCAAGAACAGTAGAGACGCAAAAAATTTTGCGTCTCTACAAGTTCGCCAAACTATCGTATTTTTACTTGTAGAGGAAGCGTTTGATGGTTCTCTTTGGGGTTTTCTCGAAGGGTTCTTTCATCATTTCCACTTTTGCGATCTTGCTGTAGGAGGGGAGGGACTTGTTGGCTGCCTCGCGGATTTGTCCGGGGATGGCTGCCTTGGTCTCCTCGTCCATGTCTTCGGGGAACTCGGTGTAGATGAGTGCCGTGATTTTGCCGTCGCGGTCCACTACAAGGCATTCATCGACATTCGGGCAGTTGGACAGGACGGCCTCGACCTCTTCAGGATAGATGTTTTGGCCCGACGAGTTGAGGATCATCGACTTGATGCGGCCGCGGATGAAGATGTTGCCTTTCTCGTCGATGATGCCCAGGTCGCCGGTGCGGAACCATCCGTCCTCGGTGAAGGCTGCCTCGGTGGCCTCGGGGTTCTTGTAGTAGCCGATGGTGAGGTTGCGCCCGCGGGCCTGGATTTCGCCCGGGATGTGGTGCGGGTCGTCGGAGTCGATGCGCAGTTCGTGGACGGGTTTTCCGCACGAGCCGGGCACAAACTTGGTCCACCACTCATAGCCCAGCAGCGGGCAGGCCTCGGTCATGCCATAGCCCACCGTATAAGGCAGGCGGATCTTCTTGAAGCACTGCTCGGCCTCGGGGTTGAGCGCTGCGCCGCCCATGATGAAGCATTGCACGGCCCCGCCGAAGGCCTCGATGACCTTGTTGCGCGCCTTGCGGTAAATGAGTTTGTTCAGCCCGGGGATGGCCAGCAGCGATTTGGCTTTCTCCAGAGCCGGCTTGATGGCATTGGCATAGATTTTCTCCATCACCAGGGGCACCGTGACCACCATGTAGGGCTTGATGTCCTTCATCGCCTTGAGCAGGGTAGTGGGCGACGGGGTCTTGCCCAGGAAATAGACGGTAACGCCATCCACGTTGGGGTGGATGAACTCGATGGCCAAGCCGTACATGTGTGCCAGGGGCAGCATCGACACCACGGTCTGGCCGGGAGTGTTCGGGAAGTGGCTGTTGGCGAAGTCGTCGGTGTCGGACATGGCATTATAGGTGAGCATCACGCCCTTGGGGTTGCCCGTGGTTCCTGATGTGTAGTTGATGATGGCCAGGTCATCGCCATTGTCGCCGGGATAGGACACCTGCTCGGGGTACATTCCATTGGGGTGCTGTTGCGAGAACGCGGCCATGCGGTTGTTCCAGGCATTGGCCACCGCTTCGTCCTGGTGCCACAGCAGGTTGCCGTCCTTGACGTTGATGGCCGCCTTGAGGTTGGGCGTCTCGTCAGGATTCATTTTGGCCCATATGTCGTCGTCGACAAAGAGCAGAACGCTGTCGGAATGGTTGGTGAGGGTAGAAACCGTGTTCGGGTGGAAATCGGACAGCAGCGGCACCGCCACGCAGCCATTGACATTGATTCCCCAAAAGGTCATCGCCCAACGGGCGCTGTTGCGGGCACAGAGGGCGATTTTATCCCCCTTGCTGATACCTACAGCCTCGAAAAAGATGCGGAACCGTTCAACGTTGATAGCCAGCTGTGCATAGGTAAAAGAGTCGCCATTGTAGTCACACAGGGCTTTTTGGGTCCAATGCTGGCGCACAGTGTCCTCGAGATTCTTCAGATAGTGCCTCATAGATATCTAGTTTTGGTTGATATTCACAAAGGTACAACAATTTATTGGATTATTGCATATTTGTCGATAAATACTTTGCTTTATTGAATAGGAATGCACTAAGGGCCCCTGACGGCAGGTGCTGTCAGGGGCTGTACTGAACAGTTGTGTGGCTTGGCTTATTTCAGGCTCTTGACGGCGGCTTCGAGCTGGTGCATGGCCTGCTCAAGGACACTGTGCGGGCTGCCCATGTTGCAGCGCATGTGGCAATTGCCGGCGGCGCCAAACATCGTGCCCTCGTTCATGGCCAGTCCGGCCTTGTTGCGGATGAGGTCGATGACCCCTTCGTGGGGCAGTCCCAGTCCCGTGCAGTCGAGCCACACCAGGAAACCGGCCTGTGGCTTGATGGCGACCACGCCGGGAATGTGCTCGCGGCAGTACTGCTCCACGTAGTCGATGTTGCCCTCGATGTAGTGCAGGCACTGCTCGAGCCACTGAGCTCCGTTGCGGTAGGCGGCCTCGGTGGCGATGATGGCGGGGAAGTTGGCGTTGCACAGCTCGTTGATCTCGATCCACTCAAAGAAAGGCTTGCGCAGCTCGGGATTCTTGACCACGCACCACGAGCTCTTGAGGCCCGCGATGTTGAAAGTCTTGCTGGGCGCGCCGCAGGTCACGGTCACGGCGGCTGCATCCTCGCTCACGGTGGCCATGGGGGTGTGGCGGTGGCCATAGAGCATCAAGTCGCCAAAAATCTCGTCCGAGAAGATGATGACGCCGTGCTTGCGGGCCAGCCGGGCCACCTCGCGCAGCACCTCGGGTTCCCAGGCGATGCCCACGGGGTTGTGGGGGTTGCACACGACCATCATCTTGGGCTTTTCCTGCTCGAAGATGCGTTCCAGCCCTTCGAGGTCCATGCGGTAGAAGTTATCATCGGTGTGGATGAGTTCGTTGTCCACCATCACGCGGCCGTTGCCGGCGATGACGTCCTTGAACGGGTAATAGACGGGTTCCTGGATGACAATCTTGTCGCCAGGGCGGGTGAAATGGTTCACGGCCAGGCCAAAGCCCGTGACGATGCCGGCCACAAAGGTGACCTCCTCGCGGGTGAATTCAAAGCCATTGCGCTCGCGTTGCCAGTCGATGATCGACTGCCAGTACTCGTCGTACAGGCACGTGTAGCCGTACACTGGATGATCGGCCAGGCGCCGCACCAGGGCCTGGGTCACCTCAGGACAAACGGCAAAGTCCATGTCGGCAATCCACAACGGCACCAGGTCGTCGCGTCCGTAATCTTGTTTCAACACTTCAATCTTCTTGCATTGCGTTCCATGGCGGTCAATGCGTTTGTCAAAATCGTAATGTGGCATCATTTAAGGTATTAATGCGGTATTAAATATGATTTGGCTGCAAATGTACACCATTTTTCTGACAAGAGGCAGAATTGCCGGAGTTTTATTGGGAGGGAGGGCTAAAATCTGTATCTTTGCAGCCTAATCATCTGTATCCATGAACAAGAACAACACCAACCGAATCCACTTCATGAAGATGCACGGTGTGGGCAATGACTATATCTTTGTCGATACCGCGCAGTGTGCCATCCCCGATCCCCAGGCCGCATCCATCGCCTGGAGCCGCCCCCACATGGGCATCGGCAGCGACGGCCTGGTGCTCATTGGACGCGCCGAGACGCCCGACGCCGATTTCACCATGCGCATTTTTAACGCCGACGGCTCTGAGGGGCTGATGTGCGGCAATGCCAGCCGCTGCATCGGCAAGTATGTGTATGAGCGCGGTCTGACCGACCAGACGAGGGTGCGCCTGCTCACCGCATCGGGCATCAAGGTGCTGGAACTGGCCATCAATCCCGACGGCACCGTCAGCAGCGTGACCGTGGACATGCTCGCCCCCATGCTGGAGCACGAGACTCAGTTCCTGCCCGACGGCGAGCCGTTGCCCGATGGCGTATTCGTGTCGATGGGCAACCCGCATTACGTCATCTTTGTCGATGACCTCGACAGCGTTGACGTGGCCGCCCGAGGTGCTGTGCTGGAACGCCATCAGCGCTTCCCCGAGCGCTGCAACATCGAGTTTGCCCAAGTGACAGCCGACGGCATCCGCATGCGCGTGTGGGAACGTGGTAGCGGCATCACCATGGCCTGCGGCACAGGCGCCTGTGCTACCGCCGTTGCCGCGGCAGTAACGGGCCGCAGTGGCCGCCAGTCGCGCGTGATCATGGATGGCGGTGCGCTCGACATAGAGTGGCGCGCCAGCGACAACCACGTCTATCTTTCCGGCCCCGCCACCTTTGTCTACGAGGGCGACATCGACCTCCCAAGTATGAATATTTGACATTATCTTTTTGTGTGTGGCGGAGTTGCATTATCTTTGTGGAGTTACTTTCAATGTGAGGAGATATGAAGAAGTTGATCGTTTTATTGGTTTTGGCGCTGGCGGTGGCCCACACGGCGACGGCGCAGAGGAGTTATGTAAATGTGGTGGTTGACCACATTTATTCGTCTATCTATCAGGAGATTTATTTGACGGGTGATGTGCCGGTGGGCATCAAGACTCATTATGACGGCTATGGCAGCGAGGCGATGACGGTGGGCAAGGTGCTCAACCTGCTGGCCCAGGAGGGCTTTGTGGTTGACCAGATGAGCTGCAGTGCCGAGGGCGAGGTGATTGTGCTCTCGCGTGTAGCCTTGTATCCCGATGCTATCGAACGAGTTGTTGCCGATGACGGTCAGGAGGCCGTGGAAGTCGCGCGTTACAACCTGCAAGGGGTGCCTGTGGACAAGAATGAGAAAGGCATCCAGATCGTGGTTTATTCCAATTACACTACCAAGACTGTTATTGTCGAATGAAATATTACATTGTTGACGCGTTCACCAGTGAGCCTTTTGGCGGCAACCCCGCGGGAGTGGTGCTGCTGGACGGGGGTTTCCCCAGTGACAGGCTGATGCAGCAGGTGGCTGCCGAGCTGCGCTACAGCGAGACTGCCTTTGTGCAGCGCAACGGTCCCGCTGAGTTCACGGTGCGCTATTTCACGCCGGCGGGTGAGGTGGACCTGTGCGGCCATGCGACGATTGCCACTTTCGAGCTGATGAGAAGCCTGGGCATCATCGCTGATGGCGAATTGTGCATAAACCATACGCTGGCGGGTGATCTCAAGGTCAAGGCCGGCGAGCAGGTAATGATGCAGATGGCTAGTCCTGCCGTTGTAGAAGCACAGCTCGATCTCGAGCGGCTGCACCGCATCATGGGAGGAGAAACGGCCCAAATATGGCCCGAAATGCCCGTTGAAATCGTCTCTACCGGCTTGCCCGACATCATCATGCCCGTGGCCACCCAGGAGGCGCTGAATGCCCTGCGCCCCGACATGGCGGACCTGGCCGCCTACAGCATCGAGCTCGATGTGGTGGGAGTCCATGCCTTTGCCCTGAGTGATGACGGCTATACCGCCCACGTGCGCAACTTCGGCCCCCGTTATGACATCCCCGAGGAGTCGGCCACCGGCACTGCCAATGCCGCGCTGACCCATTATCTGCAGCGCCGCAAACTGGTCACTGCCGGCGACAGTTGCCGCTTCCTGCAAGGCGAGGCCATGGGGCGCCCCTCGGTCGTTGCCACCACGTTGTCGATTGATGGCGACATCTGGGTGGGAGGCAACAGCTATATCCTCGCTAAGGGCGATCTGATGGTGTGATTTTGCTGAATTTTCTTCAAAAAAGGCTGTTATTTCGCTTTATCTTAATAAATTTGGCGGCGCCTCAGTAAAATCAGATTTTATGTGTTTTGTGTTCGACTTTCACAAATTTTGTCTATTTTTGCGACAGATAACAACAAATATTGACCAATAATTATGGTAAGATGATGAGAAAGATTTACAGCTTGGCTTTGGCAGCGTTGATGTTGCTGTGTTCAGGATGCGAAACTGGACTGCTCGGCGGCCTGGGTGGCCTGGGTGGTGGTGGCGACGACGGCACCGCCAGTGGCGGCACGCTGGGCAGTGTGCTGGGCGGCATCCTGGGCGTGCTGGGGTCCCAGAATACGGTTGACGGCCTGCTGGGCCTGGTCATCGGCAGTGTCAAGGTTCAGGAGAATGAGCTCTATGGCGCGTGGTACTATACCCAGCCGGGTTGCGCCTTCACCAGCGAGAATCTGCTGGCCAAGGCCGGTGGCGCTGTGGCTGCCGAGAATTGCAAAGAGAAGCTGGCTCCCGTTTACAACTCCCTGGGAATCAGTTCACAGAACACCCAGTTCCAGTTCACTCAGGACCATCAGTTCTCAGCCTACGTCAAGGGCATTCCCTTGAGCGGTACCTACACCTATGACCCGAACACCGCCACCATCAAGCTCAAGACGATGCTCTTCTCCTGCAACATGTATGTGACGCGCACGGCCCATGGCCTGGGCTTCACCTTCGAGAGCAAGAACCTGCTGAAGGTGCTGCAGACGATCGCGGCGCTGAGTGGCAACACCACATTGCAGACTGTGGGCGACCTGAGCAAGCAGTATGACGGCGTTCGTCTGGGCTTCGACATGGCCCCGATAAACTGATTTGGTTATTGCTGGCTGCGTAAAAGCTTAAAAGAGAGGCACCTGCATGGGTTTGCAGGTGCCCCTCTTTTTCTTCGGGGCGCTTTAATGCGGGAAACGCGTTGTTAACATAAAGTAGGCTCGATTGGCCGAAAAATATTACTAATTTGTTGAATTTCATTAAAATTGCACAATTCAAGGGCTTGAGTTTCGCTAATTATATATAATTTTGCAGTTCTGTGGACAAGATTATCAGGACATACGACCCGATTACTTTGGATGAAATGAGCGGCATCAAGCTGATGAACCGCACCGACACCAAATTTGTCACAACTGTTGACAGATTGATGCTTCTGTTGGCGAAAGCTCGTGACGAGTACCGTGTTCAAGAGGTTGACGGCAGGCGCATTGCGACATATTATACCGCTTATTTCGACACACCAGACTACAACATGTACACCGTTCATCAGAACGGGCATGCCGGGCGCCAGAAGCTGCGCATCCGTTCCTATGTGGACTCGGGTCTCAATTTCCTGGAGGTGAAAACTAAGAACAACCACGGTCGCACCAAGAAGAAACGCATCGACATGGTGGGCTTTGACCCGATGCATCCCGACCATGGCATCCGTTTCCAGCGCCAGGACGAGCAATACAAGGTCTATGACGAGTTCCTACGCAAGCATCTGCGCTACGATCCCGCCATCATGAGCGAGAAGCTGGAGAACCACTTCAACCGCATCACGCTGGTCAACAAGTCCAAGACCGAGCGCCTGACCATTGACACGGGCCTGTGTTTCCACAACTTGCTGACGGGTCGCGACGCTGACCTGACGGGCCTGGCCATCATCGAGTTGAAGCGTGACGGCCTGCAGCCGTCGCCCATCCTGGAGATGCTGCGCGAGCTGCGCATCAAGCCATGCGGATTCAGCAAGTACTGCATGGGCTCGGCGTTCACCAACCCGTCGTTGAAGCGCAACAACTTCAAGGAGCGCATGCGCCTAGTGGAACGTTTCCTGTCGCGAATGAACTAAATAATAAAATAATAAATAAACACAATCAATATAAGGGCTAAATAATCAAATTTGAGATGATATTATTGCAAGACATAGGTTTAGATAACGGCGCTGAGGTCGTTGAAGAGGCCGTGAGCACTGCCGTCAAGGGCTTCAGGTGGTATGATGCCGCCGGAGTTACCGAGATGCTGCTGCGCTTCGGGTTCTTCTTGCTGGTGCTGTTCTTCATCGTCTATCTGTTGTATTACCGCAAGACACATCGCCGCGATTACTTCTTTACGCTCGTGTTGCTCAGCGTGAGCATCTTCTTCCTCATCTATCTGCTGGGCAGTGTCAAGGTGAAGATCGGCTTTGCGTTGGGATTGTTTGCCATCTTTGGCGTGCTGCGGTACCGCACCGAGACGATACCCGTCAGGGAGATGTCCTATATGTTCGGCGTCATCAGTCTGTCGGTCATCAATGCGCTGGCCGACGCGTTGAGCTTTGCTGAGCTGTTGCTGCCCAATGCGGCGATCGCCTTGCTCATCTGGATGTTCGAGACGTTTGTGCTGCGTCGCAATCTGGCGAGCAAGCTGATACTGTATGACCGCATCGAGCTGATTTCGCCCGAGCGGCGCGAGGAACTGATTGAGGACTTGCACAAGCGCACGGGCCTGAACATCACCAAGGTGAATGTGGGCTCCATCGACTTCCTCAAGGATACGGCCATTCTCAAGATCGAGTACGAGAACGATTGTGAGAATACCAGCCACGTGAACAACACCCTGAAGATTCACCGCGACGAATGGGAAAATGTAAGGGAAAACAACTAGTACTCGGCCTGTTGCTGCTGTGTGCCGCAATGCTGCCGTTGCAGTCCCGTGCCGATGACTCGGGACTCATCGTCAGTGCCGAGGCGTCACACAAGATCAAGAAAGGCCTGAATGTGGATTTCGGTACCGAGTTCCGTTCGCGCAACCACTTCCGCACGGCCGACCGTGTGAGTTTTGGCGCCAGCATCAGCTACAAGGTGCTGCCGTGGCTCAAGGCAAGCGGCGGCTATGACCTGCTCATCGACAACAATCACGAGAAGCTCACCTATCAGGACGATGGCGTGAGCTATAACAACTGGCGTCCCAGCTATTGGGGTGTGCGCCACCGCTTCAACGTCACGCTCACGGGCAGCTACAAGGTGCAGCGCGTGGAGCTGAGCCTGCGCGAGCGCTGGCAATACACCTACCGCCCCAGCAAGATCATCGACAACTTCGACTTTGATGAGGGCGAGTGGGAAGACCATGAGGTGCGCGGCAAGGGCAAGAACATGCTGCGCAGCCGCCTGCAGTTGGAGTGGGATATCCCCAAGTGTAAATTTGATCCGTTTGCCAGCGTGGAATTCCACACGACCGACGTGTTGGAAAAGACGCGCTTTATTGTAGGCGTGGAACATACCATCAAGAAAACCCACGAATTCAAGCTCTATTACCGTTACCAGACCGTGAACAGCAATGGTGACGACGACGAGCCTAACATCCACATGGTGGGCCTGGGTTACACCTATAAATTCTGACCGTTATGAAGAAGGTTTTACGCTATAGCCTGTTATTGACCGCCTTGACGCTCGTGATGGCATCGTGCCAGAAGGATGACACCGACATGGACGATATCATCGCCGAGTACCAGGTAGAGCCCGTAGAGGTGGAGCTGGATTTCTCGGCACTGACCGAGGCGCCTGACGTGCCGGTCACCGACGAGAACGATTCGGCCTTCAACGACTATGTGGAGAACAGCCCATGGAACAAAATCATCGGCATCGCCTTTGATGGCGAGAACGCTACGGTCAGCGGCAGTGTGCCCGGTGTCATGGTTCGGCAGCAGGGTGCGCACTTGACAATCATGAATATATCAGGGCCGGTGAAATTTGTCGTGAGCGGCAAGACCAACAACGGTTCGATCAAGTTCTACGGCGACAAGCGCTTCCAGGTGCTGCTCAGCGGTGCCGAAATCACCAACCCCAACGGCGCTGCCATCAACAACCAGGGCGGCAAGACGATGTATGTCGTGCTGAACGAAGGCACGGTCAACCGTCTGCAGGACGGTGAGAACTATACCATGGTCGACGAGGAGGACCAGAAGGCTGCGCTCTTTAGCGAGGGTCAGATTGTCTTCAGTGGCCAGGGCGAGTTGAGTGTTATTGCCGTGGGACGTGGCGGCATCCGCAGCGATGACTACATCCGCATCCGCCCGGGCGTGAAAATTTATGTCAACAGTTCGGCCCTTGACGGCTTGCGTGCCAACGACGGTATTATTGTCGACGGCGGTGTGGTCAATATCGAGACCACCGGTGCCGGTGCCAAGGGTGTGCGCTGCGGCGGTGTAATGACCGTCAACGGCGGCCGCATGATTGCCATGTGTGCCGGTGACTCGCGCACCGAACTGGAGGATGATGGCCTGACCGATACCACAGCCTGTGCAGCGCTGTATTGCGACAGCCTGCTCACCGTCAATGGCGGTGTGCTCAAGTTCAAGGCTACGGGCGACGGCGGCAAGGGCCTCAACGGCAAGTGGAACGTGGATATCCGGGGCGGCTCGTTCTTCGCGGTAGCAACCGGTACCCGCAAGGTCAAGAAGCCCAAGGGCGTGAAGCTGGATGGCTCGCTCAACATCAGCGGCGGCTATTTCTACAGCTACAGCAAGCGCAGCGACCCGGTGGAGACAGGCGGCATGCTGAATGTGGCGCCGGGCTACACCACCTATACCCACGGGCCCAAGGTGGTGACGATAGCCTTTTAGATGAAGAGAATACAAATGACAACCAGAATAGACTATGAGGAAATTTTTATTGCTTGTTGGTGCAATGATGGCGGTCTTCACTGCTGGCGCGGTCACGGGCGACGTGAATGGCGACGATGAGGTGAATATTGCCGACGTTAATATGGTGATTGAAATCATCCTGATGGGTGAGCCCAACTTGGCTGCCGACGTGAACGGTGATGGCGAAATCAACGTTGCTGACGTCAATTCCATTATCGACATTATCTTGAGCGATGAACCAGTAGAAGAGATTATCCCCAAGGAAATCGCGCTGGACTACAGTGAACTGACAGAGCCTGCCGAGACGATCCCCGAGGATGAGGAGGCGCTCGACTATGGCGACTATGTCGAGAACACCACCTGGAGCACGACCATGTACATCAACTTTGATGGAGACACGGCTACCGTGACCGGTGAAACGACCTCTACCTTCGTCACCGTCGAGGGTGCCCATGTGACTATCACCAGCGCCACCAGGCGTGTGCGCTACATCGTTTCGGGCAGCACGACAAACGGTTCGCTCAAGTTCTATAGTGAGCGCAAGTTCCAGCTGCTGCTCAATGGTGTGGACATTTCCAATCCCCATGGCGCTGCCATCAACAACCAGTGTGGCAAGCCGTTGTATGTGGTGCTCAACGAGGGCACCGTCAATACCCTGCGCGACGGTGAGGTTTACGACATGATTGAAGGCGAGGACCAGAAGGCGGCACTCTTCAGCGAGGGCCAGATCCTGATCAGCGGCAAGGGCCAGCTCAACATCTACAGCACGGGCAAGAGCTGCATCAACTGCGACGACTATGTGATGGTGCGCCCCGGAACCAAGCTGTACCTGAACAGCACCAGTGGCCACGGTATCAAGGCCAAGGATTACATCTATATCAAGGGTGGCGTCATCAACATGGAAATTGCTGCCGATGGCGCTAAGGGTCTCAACTGCGATAGCCTAATCTACATCGCTGGCGGCCGCACCACCATCATCAATAGCGGCACGACAGAGTTCGGGACCGACAGCCTGGGCAACGTGGAAACAACCGGTGCTGCAGGCATGAAGGCCGACTACAACATCACCATGACGGGCGGCACGGTCAACATCAAGTGCACCGGCGATGATGCCAAGGGCGTGAACGTGACCGAGCCCTTCCTGTTCACTGGCGGTGAGCTGAACGTGGTGCTGACAGGACGCAATGAGACCATGGACCCCAAGGGCGTGAAGTGTGACAGCGACTGCACCATCCGGGGCGGTTCATTCTACAGCTGCGCCCTCAACGGCCGGGCTATGGACGTTAACGGCAAGTTAACCATCGAACCAGGCTACACCACCTTCAACGACAGTAACTACCATCTGTTTGAGGTCAGTTACTGAGAACCGTTCATCAGGTTTTTAAAGAATTACAAAGCGTTGTCCGCGCCATTGGTGGGCAACGCTTTGTGATTATTGTGAGTGTTATAGATCAGTGGCTTAGGCCGCAGAATTCCTGGTAGTCGGAATCGGGGTGTGGTTGATTGTGTGTAAAACGATGGCGGTCGCTCGTGATAGAGTGACCGCCATCGTGTTGATTGGGTGTGGATTACTCCTCGTCACCGCCTTCGGCCTCGGCCATGGTCGATACTGCCAGGGGATTAGACTCTTGCACCTGGGCTAAATAACCAGCGGGCGAATGCCCGCTTTTTCTTTAAAAAAGATGCAGCCCCAATAGCAGAGGCTGCACCCAACGTGTTATTGCAAACTATTCTTCCTACGTTGTATTTATAATTTGAATCAATTTACTTGTTGAGTCTTAATGGTTTAAGATGTGGTCGATCAGCGTTGTCACATCGGCGATATTCAATTGTCCGCTGCCATCGATGTCGTGTTGGTTCTGCATAATCATCTCTGGCTGCAGCAGCATGTCGATGAGCGTGGTCACGTCGGCGATGTTCACCTGTCCGTCACCGTCCACATCGTAGGGGTTGCCCTCTACAATGGCAGCGTTATACCGCATGCCCTTGTAGATGATCTTGCCGTCCATGATGACGTGGCTCAGGCCGCAGTATTCCTGGTAGTCGGCTTCGGGGTCGGGTTTGCGGGTGAACGGAGCCAGCAGGTCGCCCATGTCGCGGCTGTCGATGCCGATGCCCTCGATGATGTAGCACTGCACCTCCCCGCTCTCGTCCACGTAGGCGTATCG
>JAEEGG010002353.1_pt1 | contig 48913 bp, 32 predicted proteins | sample 9134161 | NCBI WGS metagenome assembly JAEEGG01 (sample SAMN16246543, study PRJNA631951) | gut metagenome | biome: gut microbiome; feature: rumen; material: CR-attached | host: Bos | place: Iran: Karaj | collected 2018-10
AACCACTTATCATCCCCAGTTTTCTGGATTATTCCAATTGTTGTCCCATCCTCATCGAAATAGTAATTATCTTCACCATCCACATCCACCAACTTCACCGGATTTCCCGCACAATAATTATACGGCGTCATCCCCACATACTTCTCGAACAACGGATCGACAGAGAGCCAAGTCGCATTGGTCGGGTCGAGGTAGCGTGCCCCGTAGTAGTAGAGCCCCGTCTCTTCATCCAGCTCCTTGGCATTGAAGAGGTACGGGGTGTTCCAAGAGCCGTTGCGTTGCTCGACGAATATTTCGCCGTAAGGGATGTAGGCGACGTGCTGGGTGATCTCGCCGTCGATGTCCGTCACGAGGGAGGTGGAGCCGAGGTGATCGACGTGGTAGAGGCGGATATTGTCGTGCTTTTTTCTCATCGTTTTCCTTGGGGGTTGGCACGGCTTCGCCGTTGTCAGTGACAAGGGGGCTGACAAGGCGTGCATGGTTTTCTATATATGTTTACTCTATTGGAATAATATCAAAGCCATATTCACCATGTTTTTTAGCGACTACTCCTCAAAATAGGCAGTCCGTATTCGATAGAGATAGTATCTTTCCTTTTTTCTCAATCCGATGCACTCCGTTCCAACCAACCTTTCCTTTTCGGATAACTTTGATCATAAAAACTGCAACCTCCTGTGTCACAGTATTTAAAAGTAAATGCATTCTTATTGCAATCATATGTGTAACATAGGAGATGAATATCATCCGAATCAAAACTAATATAAGAATCTGTCTTGATTACAACAACTTCTTGGATTGGAATACAAAAAGGCTCCGAAGAAGTTTTTCTATACCACATTTCCCTCATCACATATATGGTTATCATCCCATTACGACATGTATCTAGATAGTCCTTTATATCCGCAGTCTCAATCTGAACGATTTTATAACCTTCTACGACATCTATTTTTTCACTGTAATGTAGCATGTCATTTGACTCAAACAATAGGGTGTGATGATATATGGAATCTCCTGTGTTTTTAAGATGAGCCAATTCCTGCTCATGTATAATTGTTTTGATAAAATTTCTTAACGAGTTTACATATATATTCTCCGTAGCGTGAACAGGGACATATATGAATAGAAAAATAATAATAAATACAATTTGTCTCATGTCGAATTTATTTTTATTTGCCGTAAGCACTAAAAGGAATAGTAGCAATCACTCCGGTATTATCGTATATATATATTGTTCTTGATCTCATTCCCCATACTCTTTTAGGACGGCCCCCTTCCGATAAATTCTCAATATCGGTTTTTGAAGGAGGTTGCACCCAACTATGTCCATTGTTTGTTCCGCTTGGATGCGTGTGATTCCCTTTGGGATGTGAGGATATAATAGCGTCTGCACTAGGATCTGCCACATTAGACATTTCTCCAAAGTATACTTCCCATCCAATAGTATTATGTCTTGCATCAAATTTTCTTCTATAATTCCAATTATACTCTCTATTGTTATTGGGGGTAGTACCTCCCTTGCCATCGTCTTGGATAAAATCCCAACTTGCATCAAATTGACTTTGATTTGGAATCTCTTGAATTAGATTTGTCGGAATATCTCTCTCGCTTCCCCTATTACAAGCATCCCAGATTCTCGATCTTGCATCCATAGCTTGGTCACTGGTTATAGGGTTAGAATTCCCATTCTCTGCTGATTCCTCATTATACATTATTTCTGTTGTTTGCATTGTTTTTATAACAAACCACTTATCATCCCCAGTTTTCCGGATTATTCCAATTGTTGTCCCATCCTCATCGAAATAGTAATTATCTTCACCATCCACATCCACCAACTTCACCGGATTTCCCGCACAATAATTATACGGCGTCATCCCCACATACTTCTCGAACAACGGATCCACAGAGAGCCAAGCGACATTGGTTGGGTCGAGGTAGCGGGCGCCATAGTAGTAGAGCCCCGTCTCCTCATCCAATTCCTTCGCATTGAAAAGGTAAGGGGTGCTCCAAGAGCCGTTGCGTTGCTCGACGAAGACCTCGCCGTACGGGATGTAGGCCACGTGTTGGGTGATCTCGCCGTCGATGTCCGTCACGAGGGAGGTGGAGCCTAGGTGATCAACGTGGTAGAGGCGGATATTGTCGTGCATTTTTCTCACCATTTTCCTTGGGGGTTGGCACGGCTTCGCCGTTGTCAGTGGCAGGGGGCTGACAAGGCGTGCATGGTTTTATTACGTTCCAATCAATAGACTTGTGGACATCTATTTCTTTCGGGTTTTACAAATTTACAATTTTTTCTGCGGTGTTGGCGTTGTATGAATTTTGGAGAGTATTATATCTTTTTTCATTGCATGCGCTCAACATTCCGCCTATATTTATTTGCTCTCGCGGAGTCTACTTCCACCATTCCTTTAAAACCAGAGAATCCTCCATTACTAAAAAGAAGATATAAGGCAGTTTTGCAATAATCATCCCCAAAATTTGCTCCTTTCTCGAAATAATCGATTACTTGAGCAGTCGCTGTACTATCCAACTTTAGCTTATTTTGATGATACACATTCAGAATTTGAGTGGCCAAATCATAACAGGCACGTCCATCATTGAAACTATTAGCCATTATATATGAATAATGAATGTAATCATGAGAATTGCCAGAGTAATGCAACACAGCATCTTTGAACTCTAAATATGATTCATGATCCCATTTTTCTTTCAAGTCAATTTCTGCACGCTCTACTCTTGGACTCTTCTCATTTGATTCACATTGAACGAAAAAAAGAAAGGTTACAAGAACCACCAAACTATTTCTATTCCAAATCTTTAGCATATTTTCTTTGATACAATAATTCATATTGATTTAATAAGCCCTCTGCGGTCTTCCCTTTAAGAAAATCTTTAAGTTGAACAGCATTTTGACCAAACTTGCCGAAACACCATCTGCTATCATATCCATTTATTTGTTCCATCAGTTCCCCTTTGAAAAACACATTCCAAAATCCACCTGTATTAAAGAATATACCATCATCGTACACTTGAATATCCGAGGTTGATGCCACTTGCACATACTCTGAAGGTGCAATGACTATAGTTCCCAAATCTAAAGACAATTGCTGACCTACGGGATTCTCTCCTTTCCCTGTATTGCATGCATACAAAACAATTACCGTTTGCTTATTTTCTTTTGTATTTTTTTGGAATAAATTCTCTTCAGCAGTATTCATAAAATACAATTCAAAATCAACCCCATTCCTAATTTCAGTTTTGTCCTCCATTATTATGGCTTTAGGTATGCCATGAGCTCCAATAGTAAATATATCCTCATGATCGGGAAGATTTTCAAGTTTCCAGTGTAAAGCATTGTTATCTTTCCAGGTGTCAAAATCTTTGTTCTTCAGTTTTTTTGATCTATCAAATGACAAGTATATCTCTTCTCCATCCACATCCACCAACTTCACCGGATTCCCCGCACAGTAATTATACGGCGTCATCCCCACATACTTCTCGAACAACGGATCGACAGAGAGCCAAGCCGCATGGGTCGGGTCGAGGTAGCGGGCCCCGTAGTAGTAGAGTCCCGTCTCCTCATCCAGCTCCTTGGCGTTGAAGAGGTAAGGGGTGTTCCAAGAGCCGTTGCGTTGCTCAACGAAGACCTCGCCGTACGGGATGTAGGCGACGTGCTGGGTGATCTCGCCGTCGATGTCCGTCACGAGGGAGGTGGAGCCGAGGTGATCGACGTGGTAGAGGCGGATATTGTCGTGCATTTTTCTCATCGTTTTCCTTGGGGGTTGGCACGGCTTCGACGTTGTCAGTGGCAGGGGGCTGACAAGACAAGTGTAGTTTATATACGTTCCATTCAATTGGTTTTGGGACTTTATAGTGTTATCTGTGTCTTTGTCGTTGTCTAAATTGGGGAGTATTATAGTCTTCTTTATTTAGAAAAACAAAATCTGTTGGTATCCGTTTAATTATTTGAATGCTCAGTCGTCGTCATTAGGTTTTTGCGCTTCCCATGCATTTTCATGAAGGCATTTTGCATAGACCCAACCTTTTCTGAAATCTCCACCAAGTTTGGGACCAAGATCTAAATAGGAGACAACTTTTGCCAAAAGACTGTCTTCAGTATATTCTAAAACATACACATGATCATTCCCCGCAATAGCATTCAACGGAACATGAAGATAAGGTTCTATCCCACTTTCCAATTGACGATAATAATCCAAGTACCTATTTTTGTACTTTAATGATTCTATATAAATTACACTAACAGGTCTTTCAGGACCCCTAATATCATCATAGCAATACATTTGCTTATGCGACTTTATGTATTCATGGTATTTATCGTGTATAAGGCCACCGAACACACCACAAAATAGCATAATAAATACAACTATACTAATAAAAACCTTCTCTACTTTGTTAACCATCACTATTCTCCTTTCTCCGCTTTTAGAGCAGCGTTCTTATATTCTTCAGACATCCAAATCTTTGAAGGCGTATTCTGTCCATCTACTACCACATTGTCACAGCTTACATTTACACTCATTACGCCATTAAAAACTGATCCGTTCCATTTATTGTTTTTTTCATCGTATTTACTATCCCTGACAATCCAATTACCATATGGCTCATTAAGTCGACTAAAATATTTAGCCTGCTCATCAGTCATTGACACAGACTCAACCAACTTGGTATTTATCACCTGAACTTTTATTCCAATTCCAACCCCTCCAGTCGCTGTGAAACGTTTTTCTCCGAAACCAAAATTTGCTCCAAAAATATAATGAATGCCAACACCAGATCCACATTCAGCATTGTACGAAGTTATATCTCCCAAGAATGTTTCATGACTCCAATCTTGTGTAATCCCTAAATTAATAGAAACAGAAAATCCTGCCACAATTTGTGGATCCTTACTCCCATCATGATTCTCCTGATTGCCAAAATATAGAACGGACCTCATCTTAAATTGAGTTTTCCCAACTTCATCATATGCAGTCCCTCTTTGGTAAACATAATTTAGTCCATAGCCCAATCCAGCTCCAATTTCTACTTCACCGAATTTATAAGTAACGCCAGGCCATTCTCCCCATTCCCAAGGCCATTTACCATTGGGATCCTGTAATTTAACTGGATTGCTAAAACAATATGCGTAAGGAGATATGCCCTTCCCTTTCTCGAACAACGGATCGACAGAAAGCCAAGTCGCATGGGTCGGGTCGAGGTAGCGGGCGCCGTAGTAGTAGAGCCCCGTCTCCTCATCCAGCTCCTTGGCGTTGAAGAGGTAAGGGGTGTTCCAAGAGCCGTTGCGTTGCTCGACGAATATTTCGCCGTAAGGGATGTAGGCCACGTGTTGGGTGATCTCGCCGTCGATGTCCGTCACGAGGGCGGTGGAGCCGAGGTGATCGACGTGGTAGAGGCGGATATTGTCGTGCTTTTTTCTCATCATTTTCCTTGGGGGTTGGCACGGCTTCGCCATTGTCAGTGACAGGGGGCTGACAAGAAAACATTGCAAATCAAAATAATTAGTCACCACCGAAAAATCTTCCGCCATACAATCTTCGACACTTCAGCACATCCTTTTCCTCTCTGGTGGCCTGTATCTTTCTCTTTCTGAGAGGCGTAGATGTATAGTAATAATCATCTCTGGGGTCAGACTCAATGTGGAAATGGGCTAAAGTATGATCTACTATATTATCTTTCCCATCATAAATGTAAAGACGATATGGAATATTGATGTCAAGTGTGTCAACCGGGTATTCCCAAGGAAGTCCCTTATACATCTCACACCCGTCGTGATCGTCGGTTACATACATTTGTGGATACAGAAATAATGAGTCTTTTACACGTTTCCATGTCCCGATTTCCATGCCAAGAAATTTCGTATGATAAATGTAGCTTTTGTCCGAATGCCTCAATAACAATTCCATCTCCATATTATAACCGATTCCCGTATATAATTCCAAAACGGGCGACCGTACACATTTAGATGTGACAAATCCCGAGCCGCCACACGAATAGAAAAAGTGCACACATACACCAATTGCTAAATGTTTAAATATATTATATTTATCAACTCTCATTCCTTTTTGCTATTTTTTTTTGAAGTAACTCCATTTATGTTCCGAAATATTTCGTATTTATGATCCTGACGATTTTCTACACGATGAATATAAACTGGTCGAACCATTAAGTTTTTGTTGTTTGCTGGTTTGGGAAGATTTTTATAAGCAGCAGGATAAGGTGTTTTGTCCATCTTTGACTCAAAGTCATCACCTCTTAAATGGGCCTCCACTTCATCAAAATAATCGTACAATGCACCTGCATCCTTTGTTATGCCACCATCCTTGGTCCCCTTCAATGACAATAGACCTATTTCAAACTGATATCCATGCTTCAACTCATGAGCAAAATCACCGAGGTTGACTATCTCATCAGGATAAGCATAATAAGTGTTGACATTAATGATGAAAGTCTTTGTATCCTGATCATATGAAACGAATCCAGCAGAATGTCGTTCGTATGGAATATCATTTTCATCGTAATCCGTATACGGTTCTTTATAGTAAGTCTTGAAATCATACAATTGATCGGACTCTCGCATCGTATTAATTTCCTTTATCGCTTCTTTATAGCGTTCTTTATCTGCTTTATATTCTTGAAGTTTCTCGTCAGACACACCCTTGTCGATTTTTACATTTATTTCCGATATTTTATCAACCGCAAATCTTACCATTTCTCCAGCCATTTCCTCTGCCGCTGGTGTGAGTGTTGTCCCGTTCGGGTCAACTAACCCCACCGGATTCCCCGCACAGTAATTATACGGCGTCATCCCCACATACTTCTCGAACAACGGATCGACAGAAAGCCACATCGCAAGGGTCGGGTCCAGATATCGGGCCCCGTAGTAGTAGAGCCCCGTCTCCTCATCGAGTTCCTTGGCGTTGAAGAGGTACGGGGTGTTCCAAGAGCCGTTGCGTTGTTCGACGAAGACCTCGCCGTACGGGATGTAGGCGACGTGCTGGGTGATCTCGCCGTCGATGTCGGTCACGAGGGTGGTGGAGCCTAGGTGGTCGACGTGGTAGAGGCGGATATCCCCTTCATAATCAGCACGTTCACCTTCGCCCGTGTTGTCGTCCGACAATTCCGACAATGGGGTGCCCCCGCAACAGAATGACTTGCCGTTCACATAATCATTGTTCTCCTTTGGTCTATTTTCCACATTGAAGGAATCGTAACGAGCCGCCAATGCACCATTCTGTTTGCCATATTTGTCCGCAAAATCTATCTCCCGAATATCCGCACCCGCATATTCCATGCGTCTCGGATCGGCACCGAAAGCATCAATGTCACCCATCTTGCTGGCGATGCGTTGCGCGCCTGCATAAATGTGCTTCGTATAACGTCCACCATTGGTCACGACAAGATAAGGGGAAACATATCCCACGAACTTCATCATCGCCGAATCGTTCTCTAACGCCTTCTCGCTGTTGACATAAACCGCCAGGTCTGGGGCAGATAGCTTCACCGTCCGCTCTCCACTCGCATCATAGAAATAATTGCTCACGAAACCGTTGTCGTTGATTGCCAACAGACGGTTCTCCTCGTCCCATAGCATCTGTCGCACCTTTTGTCCTGCGGTATCCGATACGCACGTGGAATCATCCGTCGGATTCACCGCCGCCAAAATCTGATTTCCGTTCGCGTCGAAATCATAGAGATGCACGCTTCTGAAGGTATCCGTCACGGCGGAGTCGGAAGAATATTCTTTGGCATTGACATTCAACAGCTTGAATGTGTTCTCCTCGTCATATGTGTAGGTGAATTCATGCCCAGACTCCAATCTTCCCTTGAACTGCAGGTTCTCCTGTATCAAATCGAGCTTCTTAGAGGTCACGTTATAGAGTTTGTCATAGGACATGCTCAAGTTGTAGTGGGCAGTGTCGGTGTCGCTCGCTCTGAAGCTTCCCTCCGCGCCTATCAGTCGGCTCCATCTGTCGTAATCGTACGAATGAGAGGTCCTGCCACCAATGGTTCTGCCGGCGTTCCCTATCGCCTTGGCCGTCACATCGTTGACGAGGCTCGTGATGTTGTCCATCTCGTCGTACCGGTAGACGTTCGACATGATTTCCCCCTCGTATGCAGGGGAAGTCACAGAAAGCGTAGCGAGCCTGCGGCGGTTCGGGGAGTAGGTGTAACGCGTCTCCGTACCGTTGCCATACTTCATATATTTCCGTTGCTCATACATGTCGTAGCCGATGGTATCAATGTAGCGATAAAGATACTTCTTTTCTCCGATAACAGAGGATAATTGTCCACCTAAATTATAAAAATATTTCACTTTTTCACCGTCAGGATAGATCATTTCTTGCAGGCGGTTATGGCTGTCGTAGGCCCACTCGGTAGTGTAGGTGGCAACCGCCACGTTAGGTATAACCAGGGTGCGGCGTTGTTTGGTCACCTCGCCCATCTTGCCGTAGTAGTATTCCGTGGCGCCGCTACCGTCCTCCACAAGGGCCAATCTGCCCACACGGTTGTGCTTAGCGTTTCGTCCGCCGTAGGTGTAGGTGACGTTGTTCTCCGGGTGACGAGGGTATTCCGTCTTGACCAGACGGTTGTACTCGTACTGGTACGTTATGGTGTCGCCATTGGCGGTACCTCTCTGCAACACATTGCCGGCATTGTCATACACGAAGGTGGTCAAGCCAGCCGATGGATGATTCACAGACAATCTGCGTCCCGCCAAGTCGTAAGCGTAACTTGTCACGTTATTGCCCGCATCGGTCACGGTGAGGAGTTGCCCGATCGGGTCGAAGGCATATTCGATCACGACAGGTTCATTCGTGCCAGGCTCGACACGTTCCGTCTTCGAAGTCTGTCCCGCACCGTTGGTGTAGGAGTAGGAGACATCATTGTTCGGAGCGGTGACGGTCGATTTCATCCTGCCGTCTTCGATGCTGTAGGCCATCCGAGTGACGCTTTCCGGACCGCTCTCGTCACCCGGCAGTGTCTGTGTCAGTGGTCGGTCGATGGCATCGTAGGTGGCAGTGTTGAGTGTCAACGTATTGAAATCCACAATATCGGCGTATGCAGTCAACGGGCAGGTAGTCGGGTGCGTCGTTTCGACCGTTCGTCCGAGTGCGTCATACTTTGTTCGTCCGGAGACGATGTATTTCACCTCCGCCTGTTGGGAGTTGTCAATGACCTCAGCTTCCTTCTTCACCTGGTAAGGGCGTCCGAGGCCGTCCACATGGGTGACGGTCAGCAACGGATCACTTGGGTGCTGCGGGTCATAGTGGCTAGTTACGGCATAGGAGGTCTTGTAGTCCGCCCCATTGACATATTGGTAGGCGACGGTGTAAGGCACACCTTCGCTTTGTTCGTTCGGTGCGATGATGGTATCGATACGTCCAAGGTCATCCACATGATACTGTACCGTGTAACCATTCATGTCACGCACGGTTCTAGGGATACCGTAGCGGTAGTCGTAGTCCTCCATCTCGCTACGGTAGCCGAAAGCGTCGGTCACACGTTCCGGGTACATGTTGTATTTACGGTCGTAGAGGTAGGTGAAGAACATCTGCTCGCCGTTGGCGTTCTTCGGCAACGTCTTCTTTGTGATGTTTCCGTACGGATTGTATTCGAATGTCGCGACGGCATTCTTCCCCTCCCCCAATGACTGTTCCATCTTCGTGATCGCCCACGGGGTGATTTCATCTTCATATGAGGCTCTCACCTCACGGTATATCTCCTCGTCGGAACCCTTCACGACGACATGTTTCGGTGTGGCGTATTGATCCTTATCATACTCTATGGTAGTGGTGTAGTCGCCGAAGGCACCGTTGGTCAGATCCTCGAAATGGTAGTTTCCGAGGTTGCCATAGCTCAAGTACGCATATGTCTCCTTGCTCAGATTCAGGGAGTTCCCGTCTTCGTAGGCAACAGAAGTTTTCTCCGCTGGGGCGGAGAAGAGACGCTCGGTCGAAGCAGTCTGGTCCACATCCAGCGAGCCATTCCCTGAAACGCTGTAATGTTGGTAGTTCGTGCGTTCCTCACGATATTTAAAGGAGGTGTCCTTGCCAGCTATGAGCGACCTTGTGAGGGCACCTGCGGTGAGGTAATGGTTCACGTCGTACTCCTGCAAGAGCGTGCGGATGGTATCCGCGCCGTCCATGCTTATCGTATAGACCTTGCCAAAACCGAGGAACTCACGCTCTCGACGGTCGCGTTTTCCATTCTCATAAGCGAAAAGTGTTTTTATGAGTGGATTAACCTCGGTCGAGTCGCTGATGGTGAGGGCAGACATCGCCCACTTACCTCCCGGATGGTCGGTTGTCGGTTTCGTGTGCGCATATTCGATGGTGAACTTTCCGCCGAACGGGTTGGTTACACTCTTAAGTTTGTTGGTGGCACCGATCATGGAATGGTGTACTTTGAGTTCCGTCTCGGAGTTGGATTTCATCAAATCCAGGAATCCGTCGCCGTCGACGTCGGAAATGCCAGAGATCGTACGGCTAGTTGATTTGGAGGTACCTCCACTCACGAATGGTGAAATAGTGAAGATGCCAGCGGAGAAGACCGCACCACCATTCGCGAACTTGGATTGTGCGGTAGCCTTCGACGCATTGATGGAACATCCTTTAGGATCTTGATAGAGCTGTATGCTATCCGAGTAGGAGTCTCCCATGTTGATTTTCGCTAAAATGGACTCTCCATCATTCCCCAAATAGACCATGTCGGGAAGTCCATCGCTATTCACATCCATAAGCTGACTGGTGACCTCCGTGTAGGAGAACGTCGTATTTCTTCCCGCACAAATTCTGCCACTACCACAGAGGGGCACCGTGATGCTGGTTCCCGCACCTCCATTTTGGGTCTCTCCATGATATATTTCGCCGGAACTGAATGTAATATCCGGGGTGAAACTATAACCGAGATTTAGTCTGACCTTGTTAGGGTAAACCTTGTCAGGGAGTCCGTCTCCGTTGATATCGTACCATTCCCACACAGATCGGGATTCGTTGCGGGAGTAGTTACCATTGGCGCTGGTGCTGAGTGGTTGCGTCGCCTTAGCGGCCTCCTGCGCCATCTTAACTTGGTTTTTCAAGGTAAAGGCGGCCTTTATCTCAGCGATTGCTTTGGTTATACCGCCAGACCCTTCACCGCCGCCCTCGGATGCGTTGGAATCATCGCTCAACTTATAGCTGAGGTTCATGCCCATGCACCACGCGTTAGCTTCCTGCATCGGGAGACCACCCTTGCTGAAATAGACCTTTTGTTCGCTCAGAGAACCATCGACGGAGGTATATGTCACATCCATTGATTGCCTATCATCACCTTGGTTACGGTCAGATTTGCAGTGTAGCCAATCCGGATAGCCGTCGCCATTCAAGTCCAACACTGAGTTCTCCGTATGAGACTTCGTGTCCGACGAACCACCGCTAGCGCCCAAACCGAACTTTTTTATCTTCACACCGCAACTTGCAGATCTTGAATTTGTGAAGGATGCCGTAGAGAGTGTAGGCGCCGAACAAGTTCCAGTCAATGCGGGGTCATCACTTTTGGTGAAATTGTAGGAAGGAGCGAAATCCATTGTGTCGATGACAGGGTTACCCATACGGGAAGCGGATTGCGCGGACGCACCCACCCAAGTGAATTTTGTGGCACCCACGTAGGTGTTCGAGGCAACATCATAACTCATCGGGAAGAGTTTCATCTCATCCGTTTTGCCTACGATTCTGGAAAGCTCATCCGGGTCGATTTCCGCATCTTCGTTCTCTCCCCATGATTTGAGCAAATTCTGGTCATCCTCGCTTATTTTCATGGATTTCATCTTCAAGTCGGCAAGATTGATCGGATCCTTTTCGTTTTCCTTCCCGCTGTTGTAGGCGAATTGTCCCCATCCTTTGTAGAAGGAGCCAAGGCAAGACAACGAATCCGGGAAGTCAGTATAAAGCGATGTGCGTATGGTCGTGATCACCGTGTCTTGTTCTTCTGAAACGGTTTGCTCGTTCTCATCCTGATACTCAAGGAGATATGTTCTATGGAAGGCAATGTCGACGTGACCCGACTCTACCGTGTCGGAATAGGCGATGAAGCGATATGCATGGTTTTCCAAATCCTCCACCGCATATTTAGCACCATCCAGAACCTCATCCACGAGCCGGTTGTTCTCATAGCAGTACACCTTCATCTTGTTCGGGCGTTCTATGTCAGTCAAACCTAAGACGATGGAGACAGAATCGTTATCCACATAAGTTACTTCGTCGCCATCCTCATCCACAAAACTTAATGTTGTAGGGCCATACACCTCTACCTTGTTGTTGTACTGTTTAGGCAATGGGGAGAGACGCACCACATCTGTGGCACCATCAGCACCCATCACCTCCACGACAGGCCTCCATGAAACCGCATCATGGCGAACAGGGTTATCCGAAACGATTTTGAACGTCAATAGGGTTGAGTCCGAGAAGGAGAAGTTGGCTGAGCCCTCAGGTAGATTTTGGCCTTCCGAAAGGATAATCTCTTCCTGTACAGACTGATTCTTCAATTGAAGGTCTGAACTTACGATTAAAAGTCTCACATCGGAGGAAGAGAGAGCGCTCTCCCAAGTCACAGACACCGTGGAGTTGGCAGGCACGACAACCGAAGAGACATCGGCAGCGCTGAAATCAGCTTCCGAGTTGTAGTTTCGTACGTTTTCCCCATCCACATCCTGCTCTATCGGCAGTGGGGATGTATATTGAATGTCGGATGTCCACTGGACATCATCTTTCCACCCCTGCCTTCTGGACTGAAGCCTAAAGAAGATAAGGTCTCCTTTCAATACGGAACAGGTATTGGAAAGAGTACTCACTGTATCGTTTGTAGCAGGATTTAGACTATCCACCATTAGATTGGAACTTCCACGCTGCAGGTAAACCCTCACACCGTCCACGAATTGGGAGGAGTCGTCAACCACACTATATGGAGCAATGGATACCTGTGACTGAATGGAGACTTCGCCGTCGAAAGGAGCCCGCCATACGCGGACAGCATCGTGCATCGGGAATGCAGTCTCCAAAGAGTCAATGATCCGATCCATATCCACTTCAGCGCTCATACCCGGATAGTTTGGAATCATTGATTTTTCCGTATCCTTGATAGGGTTAGGAGTGAGCGACGAAAACCTTGAGAAGGTAGGAACTCCATCCACTAAGTGGTTGAAATAAACCTCACCCTTGTATGCGATATCAACCAGACCGTCATTGTTGAAATCCTGAAAATAGACAGATGTGTGACTATTGTCCCATGTCTGTGTGAAGGTCGCACCGATACTGGCGTAGGATATGCCGGCACCGACATCCTCGCTCAAGGAATGTGAATCCGACTTGCTAAATGAGAAGAGCAGAGGCTCATCACTTGGGTTTTCCACCGAAATAGCTTCTCCGAACGACGAACTTCCCCATTGTGCAGGTTCATATCCAATGCCCTTACTTGTTTGGTACACTTTATCCGGCAAGCCGTCACCATTGATATCCACCAAAGCGACCCTACCACCTCCCGAGCTGTTGGAATAAGTATAGGAGACTCCTCCGTAAAGCGCAAACGCACCGGCGTTCGCACCTCCACCGACTGTAAAGCCATCCGAACAATCGGTGCAATTGATCATGGACGTCTTTGCAAGGAATGCATCACCTTCCCTCAATGACTCGAAAAGAGGATTAAACGCCTTTGTTGAATTATAAGTTTTCTCCCCTCCAAATAAGTTGGGAGGAGCAGAATAGTAATCTAGTTCGTGGGTGTTGAAGACGTTCCCATCCGCACCAATATGGGATACGGACGCCAGCAAATTGGTGTGGAAATCGCCCTCCTTGTAATTAAACTTATACCCCCTCAGGTATTTTCCTTCGAAGTAGATGTTCACACTATCCAACAAATGGTTGCTGGATGTGAGGTATCCATAACGGGCATCGCTACGTTTGATTTTCTTCTCAGCCCCGTTTTTCACCACCACCACCGTGTGAGGATCTTCTCCGGCATTACCAGCCTTTATCGAATCCAAATAGAGTGCTTTGGCATAGAGCAGCGCATTGCCCTCTTCATCTTTGAAAGTGTATTCCTCCTCTTCCCTATATGTGTACTCGACGTAGTCTCCGTGGATCTCTTGGATACGTGTTAGATGCCATTCGGAGATGACATCACTTCCATTGCCTTGATATTTGCCCTTCACAACGCCTATGATGGTTGTATCCTTGACGGTTTCGTTGTCCGCATTCTTTCTTTCAGTGATCTTGTAGGCTCCGTAAGTATATTTTGTGCCCTTACGGTCGGTCACCTCCCAGATGTAGTTCGATGGTTTATCACCGATGCGGACAATCTTAGAAAAAGCGCCCTCTTTACGAGGATAGAACCTTACGCCGCTGTTCCCATTCCCGCTCTTTCTACTGTGATTGGGCTCACGGTGAGCAAGGCCGACACCATCCTCCAGCAACATCTGTCCGTCCAGCAGATAGGTCTCTGACTCAAAATCCGAGTTGTAACGAGGCACACCCCAACGGGTATCCACTGTGATGGCGGAGGTAACCATGTTCCAACCCTCGCCCAACCAACCGCTGCCGGCATCACTGCTATATTGAATCGTCAGGTTCGGCGCCATGCCGTTACGGGCAGGTGGCATCTCCAGGCTGTATGACAATGAAGCGGTACCGTTGCTATTAGCCTGTGGTGCCTCCATCATTTGCACCTTGGCGGTAGGATCCGCCGCCTGCAGATCACTCATCATGGTTGGTGCGAATCCCTGCGTCTCAGGCGATTCAGGTGCTTGGATCACACCATTGATCATATCCGTGAAGTGTGTGGTGCGGGAGATGATTTTGCGGTTCTTTCGATCCACACTATCACGTTGCAACGCCACCCAATGTCCCAATTGTTCATCGTAGTAGTAGGTGCGGATGTCATCCTCGGTGTATCCACTCGGTATTTTGGTGCGATCGTAGCCAAGCACCACCTTGGCACCCTTGCCGCCGAAATGCTCGCCATGAGGCAAGAAACGGTAACCGGAGAAACTGTCCGTCACGTTTGTCAGTCCGCGGTCCAACTTCGGCAGTTGAGATTCGCTGATGGAGGAGACAGAGATGTCGAGGCTGTTTTTCAACACACCCACCTCCACCTCCAATGAGGCTGTCGGAGCCTCCAGCCGGGAAGCTTTTTCCTGTTCAAACGTTTGAGTTCGAGAATATGATGTTATCTCACTTGCCTTTACGAAAGCAAAGGATATCACACATAAAACAATCGATCCAAAATACTTCAAATGTGACATAAAAATACTTAAATTGTATTGGTTGACGTCTTAATCTACATTAGTTAACACTCACCTCATTTAGGGGTTCTTAGGGTCTTTGTTTCGTTGGATTCCAACGAACTCAGTGCAATCCAAAGCCTCATTCTTTTGGTTATAAACTAGTTTCCCTGAGTGAAGGGAAACAGGGAGTTGGTACACGTTGCCCCACAAGTCAGTGACCAAGATGATACCGCCCTGATTATCATAATGATAATAGTATTGGCGTTGCTCATAATCATCATTGCCCATATCTACATTCGCACTTCGCAGGGCCGTGCTAGCCAATTCCGGACATGCTTTAGCCGGTTCCGTCAATTGGGCATCGAGCGTATCGAAACGCATCGTCAATCCCTCATATGCGTTCGCCCACAATGAAGGATAGTTCTGCTCCTTTTGAAGAGCCACACGTTCCACGCGGCGGGCATCCGCACCGAACGAAGCATTGCCCCCCACTTTAGAGACCAAAATACGGTCATCAATGTAGACGTGCTTGAACCAGAGCGAATCACTCGTCTTCTCAAAATAAGGATTGACCCACATGCGGTAATTATCAACCGAGCCATCTATTATTGCCTGAACCGAATTGACATAGACCGCACTTTGGGAGGCCTCCATCATGTAGGTCAATGCACCGTTCCCATCATACCAACGGGTTGACAAACATCCATTGTCACTCTCGGCATATACGTTATTCTCCGCATCATAGGTGGTTTGCAACATAGGGAAACCTCCAGCTGGAATGAATTCCGGCAATGGATTAGAGAGGGACAAAACTCTTTGTGACAACATATTGCCATTGGCATCGTATTCATATAGCGTAGTATTGAACGCATTCTGTGAGTTATCCGCCAAGTCTTGTTTGTAATCAGGAGCATAGGGTGACGCATAGTGGAATTCATCACGAGACCTGCCTTCCGACCTGCCTGGTTCCAAAATGTTGTTTTGCTCAAACCTGATGCTCTCGACGGAGAGTCTTGCAGAATCGTCGTAGGCATGATAGGATGTCAGAGAAAGTGTGTCCATACTTTGTGGATCATCGATACGATTCCGATATAGGTTGAGATATTCGGCATACTCTTTCAGTGTCCAGTTGACATACAAACTTTTGTCGACGGACAAACCAGAATAATCTATTTTTTCGTTGTTCTGAGCGAACATTTGTTTCTCCTCCAAATGGAGTTGCTCCGCACCGCTCCGGTTGTTCCTGACAGTAAAGGAGGTGCTATCCGTAAAGACTTTCCTGAATGTCTCGTCACCATTGCAATATTTAGAATGGACACGGTTCCCTCTAATGTCGTACCATATGGAATCTGCATAATTGTATATATAGGCTTTTTCACCCCACACATGTTCCAATTGTCCCGCCACATTATAGCGGTATTTCACCATTTCACCATCCGGATAGATGATTTCCGCCAAGCGGTTCCATGTGTCATACTTGAATTGTGTCACATAAGTCTCGATGGACTTGTTAGGGATAACCAATGTGCGGCGCACCTTGACAAGTTCCCCATGTCTGCCATAGAAGTATTCCTGCGCACCAGTTGCGTCGATCATTAGAGAGAGTTTGCCCACTCTATTGTGCGATGCGTTCTTGTCTCCGTAGAAGAGATAGACGTTGTCAAGCGGATTAGGGTAAGCGATTTTCGTCAACAATCCTTGGTGATACTCGTAATGAATGGAGCGACCATCACCCTTTGTCTTTTGCGTCATCCGGCCATCCTTCCCATATTCGTACGTGATTGTGCCATGGAGAAGACTTGACTGAGACACCAAATGCCCGTTCGAGTCGTATTGGTACCGCACGTCGTCCTCTGGTGTCACCGCACGGATTACATTCCCCAAAGCGTCATAATCATATTCGCTTTTGTCCACAAAGAAGATGACGTCCCCCTTCCCATATATCGCATTGACACATGGCGTTTTCTTGCGAAGTAAATGATTCCGGTGGTCGTAATAAATTTCTTCCAATGGTTGTCCAGGAATACCACTCCATTCTGAGAAGCGGCTCAACGTCAAACAATTTCCCTCATCGTCGCCATATACGTGGACGAACTGATGTGTGCCAGTAATCGTATCAACACGATCCAACGCATCATGGCTTAGTGTTGAGTCCGCCGATTCATATACGGCATCGTCCATATTCTTTTCGTTTCCGTTGTGGATTGCCGGGGAGCAGACAGTAGCGACACGCCCGAACGGATCGAATGTCTTAGCCTGCGTCGTAACCCAACTCAAATTCTTTGTGGCACTTTTCGAGTCTACATTCACATTCGCCAAAGACATCCTACGAACAGATTGTAGTGGACGACCGAATCCATCCGTCAAAGTGTAGGTGGTCATCCATTTTTCATCGGATGTGCTGAATGGCGCATTGTATCGTATGGTAGAAGCCACTAGTGGGTCGGCTATTTCATTGCAACGACAGGTATCCACCGTAATCGTGTCATAGGATACCGTGTAGATGGAGTCCTCGAATCGCATTGACGGGCAGATATCCCAATCCTCCAAATTCACAGAATCGTTCTCCTTACCCATTATAACTTGTATGATTTTTGCCTTTATGTTGTCGGCAATGATTCCCTCCCGGATACTGTCAGGGATAACAAGTACCAACGAATCCGTAAATATGCGCAAGTCTAAAGAGTCTTCCCCCAGAATCTGATTCTTCATTTCGTATGAGTAAACAATGGAGAATGGTACATCTTGGTCTTGCTCATTAGGTGCTAAAATAGTATCGATTCTACCAAAAGCATCAAAGGTGCGTTTCAGTTCGAAACCGTTCAAGTCCCTAACTGTCGTTGGCCTTCCATAAGGATAGATATAGTCCTCCAATTCAGTCCTGTAGCCAAGATTGTTTTCCACGCGGTCGAGGAACATGTTGAACCTCCGGTCATAGCGGTAGGTGCAGGTCACAGAATCCCTTTGTGCGTTGGCAGGGAATCGGATCTCCGATATGTTCCAATCTTCATCGTATAAGAAGAAGGTTTTCTCATCTCCCTTTGTATGAGACAACAGATGGAACGGATAATCAGCAGAATATTCGAAAGCATCTCTGAATAGATATGCATTGTCATCCGCACCCATTTTCGCCTCTATGCTCTTCAACAGGATTCGTCCATCATCTTTCCCCTCATGGATAAAATGGACATTCGAGCCGTCACTATAGTTCACCTTGCTCAACGTACCCAATGCGTCATTGTACTCATATGAAATCATGTAGTTATAGTTGCCTATTGTCGTGCGTTTCTCCGTCAACCGTACGTTAATGAAATTCGACGTCGGTCCATCCGTCACGGTCCAAGTGTATAGCGTTTTCTTCAGGACGTTGTCCTTTTCCGCATTGTAGAGCAAATGCTCCGTGACTCTGCCCAAAAGTTCCGTATGGATTGAGTCGTAAGCATAATGTTTCACGCTATATCGGAGGGGTTGGTCATTTCTCGTATCTATGTGGGAGGTAGTGACTTCCTCGAACCCGATGAAGTAGCCTAGACTGTCACAGTAAGGTTGTTTGTATGTGTATCGGTTAAAAGAAGGTGCACCATCCGCACTCACCCCATCATTCACCCAAAACGTGCTCAAGACGCGCTTGCCTTTATGTTGGTCCGTGTAGTTGAAATACCATTGGATCAGCGTGTCGAACGGAATATCCATGATGTTGACGCCCTGAAGGAAAAGGGAATCGAGCACATCCTTTGTGCGATCAATCAACAGTGATTTGTAAAGATCATCCGCCTGAATAGAGTCGTTCACTTTTTGGGTAAAAATGTTAACGCACTCCGAAAACATCAAGTCGGTCGGATATTGTTTCACATCTACCGTCGATATACTTCCGAATGTGTCCGGCTCCGCCGAATAGGCGTAATCCACAGTGAAGCATCCACCCAACGGGGTGTGTACGGACTTCAGCAAGTCTGTTCGGTCGATGATAAGACTATCCAACGATATGTTATGATACAGATTCCTATACATCTTACGTTTTGCCACCGAATCCTTATCCGCATAATATTCAAAAGAATGCTTGTACTCCTGTTTCCTTACTGAACCGTCGTTCATTATCTTATACCCATAGGAAAGGAGACTGTCCAACTTGCTTGGGGTTCCACTGTATCTGAAAGCATATTCACGTACATTGATCCATTTGTCATTTCCTCTAGGTTTTTCTTTAGCGGTTAAGATAGATACTCCCATCACTTGTTTGAAGGAAATGTCCTTACCCTGCCATTTCTTTTGTTTTCCGTTTCCTTTAATCGCTATGCAGGTGTGAGGTTCCCGCTTAGGGTTACCCACGAAAATGGAGTCGTTGTCAGAGATGTTCTTGCCATATTGATAACGCACATAGTCTCCGTAAGAATTGACGGTCTCGGAAATTTTCCATGTTAATATCTGTGAGTTGGAGTCTGCCCTCACTACATCCTTCAAGACGTTGTCTTTGTCATATTGCCCGAAACGGTAGGTCACACCTTCGCTATCGGTATACTCCCAACGCCCCGTCGACTCTTGTTCTTTGCCCAAGATGAAAAGGATTCTTTCATTTCCCGGGTTCACTTGGTATTGATATATCTTCGCAGTGTCGCCTTGCATGCCTACGTAGGCGATTCTCTTGCCGTTTAGCAAGAACCTCTTCCCCTGTTCATTCGTTTCACACATGGTGTCTGTTTCGACACACGGGAGGTCTAGGTTCCATCCGACACCCATGTTGCCGATTCCTCGGCTACTGTTGTACGAAACGGTCATGCGGGGAGATAGATGGTGATGCGCCGCCGGGCGGAAGATGTCGTATGACAGCAACACATCCCCTTCCCCGTTGGAATACGGCATGGAGACCAGCTCCACTTCATCCGCCGGATTGGCATCAGGCAGCGACGTGAAATAATCAGGCGAGAAGCCGAATGGCTCTATTACGGATGGCCACTCCACAGGAATAGCCTGCGTAATGGTATCATATTCATGCAAGTCCTGCATGGAGACCTCCTCCAAATCCCTCATGGCATCGTATACGACACCATGGTTGAGGTTGGTGATGTCCCTGGCCTCCATCACGGCGGCGACAGAGATCAGGCATGAACAGACTCCTATTTTCCAGCAAAAACCGCTCATTTCCATCTTATTTTATTACTGTTATACCATCAAATACTTGTCCATCATCCGTAACGACAATCACGATATACGTTCCTGGTTCATTCACTGAGAATGATTTTGAGGCTCTCCCTTCCCTCACATTTTCGTTCTCTTCCCGTATTAGTGTGTTATTAAGCGTATAGACGAAGAATGTAGCGGAAGATGAGCTCGGCAGGGTGACTGCTGCAGTGAATGTTCTATCATCAGAGTTCCACAAACTCATGGATGGGGCGTTTAAGGCTTTCCGTGAGGAACCACTACAATTCACATTAAAATCAATCAGATATCTCATGAAACCCGTTGGGTGGGCGTAGACACTCCCTTCATTCGAGTAATAGAACAAATTAGATGTGCTGTATTGATCGAAGAAGAAATACGGGAATTCCCCTCTTCCCCAGTTGAAATGTTCCAGCAAAACCCCCGTCACATTTCCATTTGTCGATTTCACACCAAATTTAAAGGTATTCTCATTATTAACCACATTAACGACATATATGGATTCTCCGTTCTTATATATTCGAACCTCGTTTGGCGCCGTCATTTGGATTCGTATGTTATCCCCTACGTTCACATCCAACGCATTGGCTAATATTGCCCCGTTGCTTATGACGTTTAGCTTTCCTTCACTTATCCTTACGCCATAACGGAAGACGCCTTCTTGCGCATGTGATGCAGTATCGTTAATAAAAGCCACTTTCGATTCGGATTGCACATCGGTCAAATTCCAAGAAATTGAGCCATAATTTCCTTCGCAGTTGGCGCTGTTGCAAGCGAAATTCACGTCAACCAGCGTTATGCCCGTCCCGTCAAAATCAACCGTATTACAATTTTTTGGCATCACAACCAGAGAATAATTGGCATTAGCCAATGGAGCCACATTTCTCACGACAAAGGAGTCTTGGGCGAATACGGTATCAATACCGCCATTCCATCCCGGCATGAATGAGCAATAGAATCCATCGTCGTTCTGTGGCAACGTCAGTTTCACGTAGCCATCACTGTTGGCTTGGTATCCGTTACATGTCGGATCCGTCACCTCGAGGATGTACTCATATTTCTCCGGATTTGTTTCCTCCATCGGAACACCTGCGTATGCGAAAGTGAAATAGCAGATAGAGTCAAATCGTATATCGTTGAAGATTATTTTCTTACGTTCTTCGTCGACTTCACTCATGCAGATAGTGTCCACCTTTGTCTCGAATGCATCTGTGCCGGAACGGTCTATCAGGATGTAAATATTGCTATCCCTGTGCAAGGCGATTTCTTCGTCCTCCACCATTCCATAACCCAGTTCTATGCGATGGGTGTAACTATCATCCACACCATAGGGTTGTAGTTTCCAGATTCGTTTCATGACTTTCAGGCTGTCGGTATAATCAACAGTATCAGACATCTCTTCCACCGCCAGCTCCATCAAAGTGGATTTCCCATTGTCCCCAAAGAGGATGTAGGAAGAGTCCGGGATAGATGTATTCTCCGAGAATCCGACCTCAAGGAGATTATATGCGGATGATTTCTGTTCCTCTGAGTTGCCCTGATGGTAAGTGTCATCCACGTCATAGGCATCCTCCTCATAGGCGGTGGTGGATTTCTCCTGATGGAACCCACTCCGGTCGTCTCTTCCATAACCGGTCACTCGGTTCTTATAGGTATTGTCCTTCCAAAGAAGATTCCCGTTCGGAGCGATATAGAGAGGAAGCGTTATGCCATATTTAAGGGCGAGGTAGGATTCCACGCGTAGCCTCTCTCCTGTACGCAGAAAACGTGGGTAGACTGCCACTTCCGGCATATAAAACGTGCGGGATGGCAATGAATTGGCTTCCTCGTCTATCGCCGTATCTCCTGCGGCCCAAGCCTGCTCGAATTTGCCTCCCAGGTTTATTTTCGCGGAGCGTCCCGTCCTCCAGATGGAATGGTCTGATTTCTGAGCCTCCTGGTAGGTGAGGATCTTCACCCTTTGGGCAGTGTCATTAGCCACCAACAAATCGGGGCTATAATCGTACACCCTCTTCCCATCGGCGGTTGTCCGTATTACCTTGGTCTTGGAGAGTACCCTTCCCTGTTCGGGTTGTCCTTTGACATGGTAGAGGAAAGACTCCTTCGCCGCATCTGTTTTCTTCGCCCCCACTACAGCGACGACCGTCTTCTGGGAAAGCTCAGTCCCTTTCACGCTGAATTCCCGACTCACGGTGCTGTCGAACGGCATGGCGGGATTAAAATTATAGGTGTGTATCTCCGACCGGGGAGCGATCACCTCCTCTGTCGTGCCCATCCGATAGAGATGAGACTCATTAGCGGATTGATCCGCCCAATGGTAAGAACCATTCAGATTGCCAGAGGCCGGAGCCGTCTGGAACCACACACTTGGAGAGGCCACGCCCCCTGGGTTTGGTTGAGCGTATGATACTGCGGCACAAATGCCTAATATTGCAGACACGCCAAAAATCTTTCCCGTCGCGTTCATAGGTTTGATATCGTTATTTTTTGTTATTTCTTTCCTTTTACTCTACTCACATAAAAATAGGCCATCGCCACATGGTTGCCCGTTGACACGGAGATGACCAAAGGTTCCCTTGGATTTATCCCCATGTCGAATATATTGTTGAACAAGTCATTCATATTGTATTGGTTCTCTCCCGCAACACAATCTCTGTCAATAGATAGAGACTCGTTCCCGAATTTCAATGGGGTGCCATCCGCATGGAATATTTTAAAATGAACCTTTCTATCTTTCAATAAGGTGAACGACAGTACGCATGAATCCTGGCGGATTGGGTTCAGTGAAAGCTGAAGTGAACCGCAGAAGTCTGGCTCACAGTCCAATGTGAATTCGGCGTCATGCATCGTTTCGTTCCCATTGCCATACCATGATTTGAGGCCATTCTTGCCCACTATGTAGACGAAGTAAGCCAAGTGTTGGTTAACCACGTCGTCAGGTATCTTCATGGAGTAGATCCATTCCCCCTCCTGTTCGGTGAAGTCTGTCATCTTCACCGGCACATAGGTATATTGTGCGGCGAGAATACCATCTTTATAGCCGTTGTTGTACATAAAGAAGACGTTGATGGAGTCCGCCGGATTCACATTCTTCACCTTCACGAGAAGAACCGAATCACAATTCCACGAGACATCCGTCACCTTCGGCATCGGAGCACAAATGTTGTTTTCGCAGCAGACAGGGATGGTCCAGGTGTCACCCATGGTGTTAGTCACTTGTGGCGAAGTGGCAATGAAACGCCCATTTTGCATTTGGACAGAGATGCGGTAATCAATTTTCCTTGTTCCTTCTGGAATAGAATCTTGTTGTATATAGGCCACATACAAAGAATCCATCTTTTGAGCAATTATAGTATCAAAACTTATGCCTCCATTTACAGAGAAAATCACTCGTGCTGTATCTACTTGATCGTTTTTACAATAGTTTGAAACCCCGAAAGCGATTCGAATGTCGTTTCCGCAATGATAGCCATGTTCATCGTATGCTATAGTTGTGGAATCTCGGGTGATGAGGGGCATATACTCGATATTCGTTTTAGTAGAATCCATAACATTTGAATCCTTTATCTTTAAAGATACATCTACTATCGTATCGCAGCGATAAGTGGTATCAAGACAATAATCCAGAAAGTATCGATGTTTTAAATTGGAAACAAGGAATTGGACCACCGAATCAACACCAAATCCTAAATCGCCAGATGCGCCAACAGATGCGCCAATGTATTTCCCCTTTGTTTTTTGTGTGATAATATTGAAATCCCCATCAAAATAATCTCTATTTATGATTATAGTTTGATAGCCATTTGCTTTTAGATTTGAAACGACACTGTCTTGGGTCAATTCGTTTCCATTACAGTCATTTGCATTCACATTCGAGTTGCTTTGAGAAACAAATCGTGATCCATCTTTGTTTTCATCTCCAATCATTATGATTGTTTTTTGTGCATCTGCTCTGTGTCCAGTAAATCTTTGTCTTGTTATTTCATCCAACACTTGATAGTATAATTCTATCCCCCCAGAGGTAAAATATTCTAGAGTAAAATCGTCTGGAATAAAAAATCTTGAACAATGCCAATAAGGACAGTTTTCATTATATCCTAATTTTCGAACAGTATCCCCGGAAAATCCAAATTGAACTTCAGCAAATAACGCATCAAAATGACCATCAATACTGTCTGTCAATGGTAAAACCGATTCTTTTAATAAGTTTTGCATAGCTGTCATTGAACCACTGCAATCTACAGCATATATTACATCCAACTTGTCATTTTGACTGCCACGCAGGTTGCTACAAATATTTGCCTCTTTGCCTGCGACTTTAATTGAAAAATTATTTGCACTAATTTTGTCTAACGGAACAAATTTCCTTGTAATATCCACCGTGTCTGTCAATGTAAATGAAACAGTTCCTCGGTATTCATCCTTTGGCGTAACATCGATGATATCTACACGCATATTTTGCAAGGGATTCTGTGAATCCTGTGATTCTCCTCGATTTGGCACAGCAGGATCATTCCTGGTATTACCATCTAACCCACGAGTCGTACGCCTGTTAGAAGACATTGCCCTTAGATTTTGACTTTGAAACAAATGATTTCCTACAATTGAAACGCTATAGAGAGACCATCCATCTCCATGGCATGTAGAATCAGATGCGAAACTCAATTCCAATTGAACCGTATAACCAGAATAATGGCTGATGTCAATGTATTCGGTAGAACGCTCGCTGATCCCACTAACACTATATAACGTATATGATTCGCCTGTTTTTGTGTTTATCATTCGCAAACGAGCCCTGTCATTGTATGACTCTGAGTGAAGTTTGCTGTCTATTTTTATATAGATTCGTGTACCTTCTCGTTGCAGAGGCAGTCCGACAGACGGACTCACAGCACGAAAGGATTGATTCGCACCATACACACCAGTTGTAAACGCATCTTCTTCGAGATGAAATCCATTGGTTAGCCAAGTGTTATTAATTATAGCGGCATCAGCTTCATACAAAGTTTCGCTGTATGATACTTGTTTTGTCGTTGTGCTGACACGAATATATTCCCCTTTTGGAATGTTATTCTCTCCATCTATTTGCTGACAATATCCACTTGCCATATTCCAAAGGAACAAGACAGTAAGGATGACCCATTTAGCATTACTCATCATGTCTGTTAGTATTGTTTCTTTTATTTTTTCTCGAACTTTACAATCTTATCATTGTTTATCTGAAGCAGATAACAACCGGGAGCAAGAGAGGCAATATCCACTGATCCATCGGAGGTTTCTCCCTCTGTGATTTTTCCACCTTTCACATCGGTCAAAACATAGTGAAAATCTTCGGTGGCAAAAACATGGATTCTATCTGTTGCTGGATTAGGATAAATCAATGACTTTTCTAAATGATTGTCCTCCACTCCTGTGCTTGGGGAATAATAAGCTTTTAAGATAACACGATCTGTTACATGAGGTAGTAAAAAAATGCCATCGGATTGTTTCTCTAAATTATACCCAGTACTTGTCACAACGCTATCAACTTGATATCCTTTCTGTGGTTGCACTTCAATCTTCACATCCGATCCATAACGAACCATTTCTCCTGCTTGCTTGATAATTCCTTGATCTGACAACTCTTCTCGGATGCGGAAAGTCTCGGTATATTTTATCAGAGCATGATAGGGGGATGTAAGATTACTAACACCATCAACGCTTCCAGAAAGACTCCAATTGACATTGTACCCCGGAACTCTGTCGTAGGATTCTTGCACAAAATAGAGTCCGCCATGATTATCATCTGTGAAATATCGTTCAATAGTTCTTTTCTCTTCTGTTAAATATAACACATATCTTAGGTTCTGATCGGAATCATATTTGGCAAAGCCTTCACATGCGCCCTTGTCAAAAGGGATGCTGAGTGTGTCATTTATATATACGACTTTGTCTTTTTTTATTCCATAAAAGTTTAGTTCCAAATTCTTGTTCTCATTGAACTTCCATGGACTTCTATATGCAGCTATACCATAGGTTGCGGCACGTCCTAAAGGTAAAGTTCGAATAGTGTCGTATGAAAGGTCTTCTTTGAATTTTATGCCACAATGTCCGTCTCCTCTCACCCATAAATTTCCATATAAATTTCCATATTTGTCGGTTGATAATTCTTCAATATGAGGACATTTGTATTCGTAATTTGCATCATAATAATGGTATTTTTCCAATACGGGTTTTTCTCCACCCACATTATAACATGCCACCAGAACATTTTCATAACTTTGTTCTTCTCCCTCAATGCCAACATACGGTGCATAAATAGGGTTGTTTTTGTCTGGATTTATTTGGATATCAGAGCAATAAACATCAACCACATACAAATTATCTCCTGCCAACAACATTTGACCTCTATCAGCTCTCGCATATTCATCATAAGGGAATGTCTCATTTATAGTAAAATCCCATATTAAGTTAAAGTCAGGCGTCAATTTTGCAATATACTTATCATATTTTCCTGTAGAACGGCAGTCTGACGGCAAATCTTTGTTGATTCCACAAAAATCCTTCACCATATCCGCAGTTAAATAGATGTTGCCATCTTTCCCAACAGCAAACATATCAATACTAAAACAAGGTTTAGATGATAAGCTTTGCTCCAAATCACCTGTTTTAGTATTTATTTTAAGAATTACACTATGGTCGGGGAGATTATCAAAAGGATTTTCATAACTATCTCCGTCATATTCATAAAGTAACTCTGAATCATAATAGAGATCCACTGCCGAGATGTTGACTGTAAAAATCAGATAATCACATCCTAACATCATTATACCAGAAGTTATGGCACCCGAAGGAGCTTTTGCGGGAGTAATTGCTTTTGCCCATTTGATATTTTTGTTGGGATCTATTTTCATTACGAAAAAATTATCAAATCCACGCCCATGAAGTGTAATCTCATCATTCAATGGCATATCACCACCAAACCTTCCGCATAAGTACAGGTTCCCATCCTTGTCAAATACAGCATCCCCGCCAGTTATTTTGATATCTTCCGTGTTGAAGATCTGCATCCAATCCAACTCCAATCCATAGTCATTATTAGTGGAAATTAGTTGAACTTGATTAAATTCAGCATGAATAGCTATATTAATTAGACTAAGTAAGAAAACTATGACTGATACCTTTCTTGTCATAAACATGCATTTAATCGTGAAATATTTATTTGACAGAACATTAATGTCGCAAAAATATTTATCATTTTATTATTTCTCAAACAATTACGCAAAAAAAATATCATTATTTCTCAACTTTACACAAAAAGTCACAATCGATCCACTGCCAAGTCTTTCGCCTTGTCGCTCACTTCGATGTACGTAGTCGTGGTATTAATAGACTCGTGTCCCATCAGTTTCTGGATGACCTCTATGGCGACACCTTTCTCCGCCAAGAGTGTGCCGAACGTGTGCCGCGCCGTGTGGAAAACGACACATTTGGATATTCCCGCACGTTTGCTCCAACTTTTTATGTGCTTCATCATGGTCGTCTTGCTTGGCATGTCGAAAATGAGCCCCTCATCCTTGGTTTCCCGTGGCAAATACAACAATGCCTTCTTGCATAGTTTCATGCGTAATGGTTTATCTGTTTTTTGCATGACGATGTTCATCTCAACCCCCTCTTCGCTAAATCGTAGATTCTCCCAAGAGAGCTGGCAGATGTCGCTGATGCGAAGACCCGTATAGCAGGAAAAGAAGAAAGCCTTCTCGACAACAGACTTGGGGTCTCCATTCGCTTTTAGTCGCTTCAATTCTCTTTCTGTTAGGAAGTCGCGTGGAACCGGCATTCGGGTGATGAGTTCGTATTTTTTCAACTTGTCAAAAGGATTGCAGTCTATTAACTCGTCCTTGACCGCATTGGCCATTGTGGACCTGAAGAACGACAGATAAAAACTGGTTGATGTGGGAGATAACTTTTTGTTGTTCTTCTTCTTTGCGGTCTTCAGATAGCAGATGAATTTGCGGCAGAATTCCGGCGTCACATCGTCTAATGTGACGCTATCCGCTTTATGCCCGAGGAAATTCCTCAGATGGTATGCCACGTGCCGTAATGCGAAAGCATAACTGTTCCCTTTCCTGTATAGGGCAGATTCCTCGATGAAATCGCACAAATATGACATCAGACAGACCTGGGGAAGACCCTTATCCGACTCGGAAATTTTTTCCAAGAGGTGACGTTCCACCTCCATGCGTCGCTCCATAGCTTGGTTAATCACGTTCAGATTCTGTAATCTGGCTTGCTTGTCCACTTTCCCTCTCTTGTCAGTATCGGGTTCAACATAGAGCCGCAGGCAATGCTGGTGTCGTTTTTTCTTGAGGGTGTAGTTGAGGTACAAGCTGAGGCCGCCATTGACAGTTTTCTTCCCATAAACACGTACCAAAGCGTGAGGCGGATTGGGGATGTTGAAGCATGAAGTAACCATTTTAATCTCGATTGCTTTTTTATTTTTAACTAGATAATTGATATTCAATATATTGCATTTATTTTATAGTCACTGGCAAGTCACCGAAGAGTAACGATTTTGAAAAAAACCGGATGCAAAGGATAATTTTTATCCAAAAATAAATAAATTTGTCACGAGGGGGCTTCCCCATTTCAAAAAAATTGAAGGATCTCTTGTCAGCCCCCCTGTCACTGACAACGGCGAAGCCGTGCCAACCCCCAAGGAAAATGATGAGAAAAAAGCACGACAATATCCGCCTCTACCACGTCGATCACCTCGGCTCCACCTCCCTCGTGACGGACATCGACGGCGAGGTGACCCAGCACGTCGCCTACATCCCTTACGGCGAGGTCTTCGTCGAGCAACGCAACGGCTCTTGGAACACCCCTTACCTCTTCAACGCCAAGGAGCTGGATGTGGAGACGGGGCTCTACTACTACGGGGCACGCTATCTCGACCCTGCAGGCACAAGATGGCTGAGTGTAGATCCTGTATTCCATCCGGGGTCAAGTCCGTATGCGTATTGTATGAATAACCCCATTAAAATGGTGGATCCTGATGGAAGGGACACCATAATGGTTTCCGAGAAAGGTTTTGTTTCTAATGTAAAAGAAAGCGAAGGAGACAATGTCTTTATGGATTATAACGGTAAAACATTAACATTCAATGACAAAGAGATTGCAGACAAGGAGAAATCAAATCAAAAATATGAAGTTGGTGACAGGGTGTATATGAATATGTCGTATTCTGATGCACTCGCTGCAATAAAAAAAGTACCTCAAAATGAGGATATTATAGAAGGGGGGCTTTTAAGATATTTGAAAATATATCTAGCTTCACATGGAGATGCGGACTTTACTTTTGGATTTTTAGATGTATACTATGATAAAAATCACAACCCTGGATTTGAAGCTCCCATAAACCAATGTGGTAATGGGGCCTTTAGAGCAAGGTATGCGGAGGATCTTATGTATTTCAGATTCGAGGGGACTAACATTTTGTATAATATTTATGATTCAGGCAACTTTATGTGGGGAGCATGGTCGAAACATGTAGGTATTACTGATTCTGAATCACAATGGGGACCAGGTTTGAATGAATTATTTCAAGATTCTGATGCAGATTCTCGTGCTATAAGGAATGGTAGGATGTGGTATAATAAAAATATAATATCACAATCAGTTCAAGCTCTTTACCCTGCAGTCGTAGGATGTGGTATAGGATGTGGTATGATAAAAAAATAACAAGTTTACAATGAAAAAACATTTAAAATTGATTCTCTTTTTTGCTCTATGGATTATTACCTATACTCTGAATAATATCTTGTATGAAAGATCTGAAATTAGAATGTATATCGTAATGTTCTTTTATCTGACTAATTTAGTTTTGGTAATATATTCGGTTGTAAAAATTGTGTTGTTAATAAAAAATAAAGATTATTCACATTTGTTATTCCCATTGGTAGTAATATCTGTCAATCTATTTTTTTTATTATATGGGTTGTATGTATGTTCAGTCCGATTGCCTTCGTAATCAAATTAGAATTGAAAAATTGCGAATATTTTTGAACTTAAAAAATGTTGATTATAATACTCCCCCAAATTTAAACAACAACATACGCACAGATAAAATTGTAAATTTGTAAAACTCGAAAGAAATAGATGTCCACAAGTCTATTGATTGGAACGTAATAAAACCATGCACGCCTTGTCAGCCCCCTGTCACTGACAACGGCGAAGCCGTGCCAAGCGCCAAGGAAAACGATGAGAAAAAAGCACGACAATATCCGCCTCTACCACGTCGATCACCTAGGCTCAACCTCCCTTGTTACGGACATCGACGGAGAGATCACCCAGCATGTGGCCTACATCCCTTACGGCGAGGTCTTCGTCGAGCAACGCAACGGCTCTTGGAACACCCCGTACCTCTTCAACGCCAAGGAGCTCGATGAGGAGACGGGACTCTACTACTATGGGGCAAGGTATTTGGACCCGACAGCGGTAAGATGGCTGAGTGTAGATCCAGTATTTCATGCTGGGTCTAGTCCTTATGCTTATTGCTTAGGGAATCCGATAAAATTGATTGACATAGGCGGAATGGACGAATACGTATTTAATGAGGATGGTTCTTTTAGTCATAAAAAAGAAAAAGAGGGCAAACATTATGGCTTTGTATCGGGGAAAAATATTTTTTTTAGATTTGCTGATCCAGAAAATGATCCTAAATTAGTAGAAAGCAAAGAGTTTACTGGCCTTCATTTTGTTTCAGATACTGAAATAGATAATGCTTTGTGGAATTCTGGGGTTCAAGATTTGCATATAGCAGAGTGGTATTTGCTCGTAGAAAGTAATTCTAAAATCAATAATGGTCAAGCTAAAATGGATTATGTAAGTACGGCCAACTTTGATCGAGGGGAAAAACAATTATGTGGTACGGACGCAATGATCGAGTACCAGGCAGGAATAGTGTCTAGCACAACATTATATTTGACTTATTCTAAAAGTGCTGGATATGTTGCTCATAACTCTTATAATTTTGGTAATTTCTTATGGGGGGCAGGCGCATGTGAATTAGGTTGTTCTTTGGCCGAAGCCGTATATGGAGCACATTTAAATAATTACGTTTTTGATCATCCGGGAGAATTAGATTCTGCTGACGATCAATTTTCTATTAAATGTGGATATAAGTGGGTCAGAGACCATGGCTGGTTTAGCAAAATAGACAACTATTTTGATGATTTGGATTTTAAGCTTGGATCAAAAGCGGCAAAGATAACCCTACCGAAAGCAGGTAAATATATCAAAAAAGCGTGTGAATTTTTTAAATAGATAATATTATGAGAACCATACAATCAATAGCGTTTGTGCTTTTATTGCTCGCATCGTGTGATTCCACTACCCAATATGAGATAAAAAAAGAGCATAGTAGGGTTAATGAATTCCTTTCTGACTATAAAGGGAGGGAGACATTCCTGACGGATACGCTGTTTGGTGAAATCGACTATGCGTGTCATAGGTATAGACCATACGATAAAGATAATGATGGTTTCATTATCCGTCTGACCGAAAAAGGTTCGGATTATAACGGTCTTGTTATTCTTACTAAAACGGATGGGGAGCTATACCTGTTTAACAAAAAAATGAGCGATATAAATAGTGACTCCGTTAAATTCGATATAAATAGGCTGGGTAATATTAGGGAAATTTTCGATTTATTTTACAATTATGGCATATATGAGATTACAATAAACCATGGATATGGATCTATGTACATCGATTTGGAACCGAATGAAAATCATGAAAATGTACATTTGGATTACAGTCCGCATGAAGTCCGTTATAAAAAAACGCATGACACCTTGCATATAGATCAGTTTGATATCAGTTATGTGTCTATTTCAGAAACCATTGATTCTATAGCCAAAGGATGGTCTTTGCGAAAAACAAAAAACATTGAATGAGGTAGTTGAATACATGAATGAGGATTTTGTCGATGTGATCTATGGTGAGGAATCGGGTGTTGATTTGATAGGAACACATGGCGACAAATGCCAAGGAGTATAAAATATTTTATAATTAGTAATAGTAAAAATATATTGAGGAAACCACACCCACCTTGTCAGCCGCCCTGTCACTGACAACGGCGAAGCCGTGCCAAACACCAAGGAAAATGGTGAGAAAAATGCACGACAATATCCGCCTTTATCATATATTTGTGTACAGACATATAAACACCAAGCTTATGCAAAAATGTAATTTCACAATTATCTCTATAACATTACTTGCTTTAATAGCAAGTGCTTGTACAGAGACGACTAAAGATACGGTTAAAGACTCATCAAAAGAGACAACAATAATAAGCGGCAAGATATGTGACATGGAAGGGAACAATCTTACCGATGTCACCGTAATCTCCGGAGACAGACAAATCAAAACTGACTCTACCGGACTTTTCTCTCTTGACGTCGACACCCTCATCGGAAATCGTTGTGTGTTGCGGATTCTGAAAGAAGGTTACTTCGACCGAATCTATTCAAAAAAGGCGACCGACACAATCAATTATCCTATTCAGTTGATAAAGAAGGAGCAGTCGAAATTTGTGACATTAAAAAGATTCGATGCTAAAGAAGGTGCCATGATTGAAGCCAACGGTGCAACCGTCACAATTCCAAAATCGGGGGTAGTAAAAAGCGATGGATCCGACTATAACGGGACTGTTGACATCGCCGTCGTCTATCTATCTCCGACAGGCACACCCGCCATGGAACCTCTTATGCCAGGTGCCGACCTTATGGCTATCGCAAATGATGGAGATACAGTTCCGCTAATCTCTTATGGCATGGTGAATGTGGAGATGACCGACGAGGATGGAAATCCACTGCAGTTGAAAGAGGGTTGTGAAGCCAACTTGAAGTATCCAGCACCCAAAGGATTCAGCAGTCTCGACACTATTCCACTTTGGTATTTCAACGAAGAGTCCGGACTATGGGTTGAAGAGGGATACTCAACTAGGCAAGGAAACAACTATGTGGGGTCAGTCAGACATTTCACCTGGTGGAATTGTGATATCAAAATAGAAAATGGAGCCAGATTACGTTGTCGTCTTAAAAACTATCCATACAACTGCGTCTATATCTATGCGGCTCCAGACTCCATTCAAGTGTGGGCGACCAACAAAACATTCTGTACAAACATATTTCCTAATAGGTCTTTCGAAATTTGTGGTAAATCTATGCCAGCATTAAAACCGAAGCAAACGCTTGACACCGTAATTGTTTTTCACAAGATAATATTTCAAGACACAACCGGCAAAGCAATACCTTCAGTAAAATTTAAAATAAATGACATTTTATTTTGTTCAAATTTCCAAGGTTCAATTGTATTACCTATTGAAAAAGAGGAACAGACAGTCATAAAACTCCAACGTTACGAACCAGTCACTGTCACAGCAGCAAACTTTAACTCAGATGGAAAATGCATCGTCATTTGCAAACCGTTGAAGAGCAAGGAACCCAAACAAACAGAAACAATAACTAAACAGTCTGATAATCAAAAAGACGAATGGAATGACAATAAAGTTTACGATATGGTAGACGAAAACAGACCTAGAAGCATAGAAGCATTTATTGTTTTCCAATCGGACAGTAGCATATTTACTGGAGGCGAAATCACGAAAGAGAAGATACTCTCAGCCCAAAGTATATCATGTCGCTTCACATACGGTAATGGGGAAAAAGGGAATCCCAAATACGACTCACTTAAATTTGTCTCAAAAGGTTTTGACATGCTTTTTGTAAACCAAGAAACTGGCGAACCTATTAAATTACACTCTGATTCTGAAAAAATCACAGAAGAGATGAAAAAGCAAATAGAAAAGACAAAAACAAATATAAACTGCTACGTAACGAATATTTATGTTTTGGGACCGGATCATGTAAAGCGTCAATTACCACCAATAGAAGTGATTGTCAAATAATAATGGATGAAAGGCGACAGATATCATTCTAAAGCCTCACCAATGGGAAGCTCTATAAATTTTTATATTTCCGACAGGATATATCAATGAAAAATAGCCCCATTAATAATTTATGATTATGCGTAATCATTCTTTGTTAATCACATGCTTTGTCGTCTTTCTTCTTACCTCTTTTTCTTTCCTTAAATTTGACAAAGAAAGGAGTGAATACGGCTTGCCATCTGTTTTTTATAGCAGACAAATGCCTTACGGGTTAAGTGTTTCAAAGGAATCTTATTCAAGCTATGCGCTTCTGGATGAAGATGGTTATGAGTTGGCAGGCATAGGGTTCCGTTATGGAATGACGGATTTTAAGATGAAAGATTTATTGGCTTGCGCTTACAATGATTCATCCGTTGTCTTGAAGTGCACTGACGATTCAGATTCCATCAGATTCTTAAGTTCATATGAGACAGGTTATAAAAGCAAAAAAGGGAATCCTGAAATAAGTTTTATGGATTTTAAAAATTATAATCTGGCACAAATAGATAAAGACTATAACTGGATTATCTTCGATGAAGAAAAAGCCAATAAGGCATCTTCTTTTAGATTATTATCACTTATTGGAGTCGTATTTTCATTCTTGCTATTCGGATATCGACTTGGCACATTATTACGTGCCCCAAACAGGCAGACAGCGAAATAGGACTTTTCACCCATGGCACTCCCCCAAACTCATACGGCACCAATGTTACAAATAATTGTATATTTGTAAATCTTAAGGGACAAAACTGGTTAGACGATACGGCACAACAAATTGGCAACCAAATTCTAAAGAACAAGAGTCAATATGATGAGAAAAATGGCACATAAAAGTTTTATATTGAAGATTAGCATATGTTTTATGATTATTATGCAGGGAGCGTTATCTTCATGTGTCTATAAATCCAATTTAAAAAAGCATATACGTGGCATTTGGGGTATAGATGTAGATAACTCCTATGTGGAAAGAAGTGTAGAAATTGATTTGGTTGGGAGTGCGCTATATATTGGGAAGGAAGAGGTTTCGTTGCCATGGAACAACCATCCATTAACCGGAGAAGACAGTTTGTCAACTGAAGAGAAAGAGAAAAAAAGAATAGAGTTAAATGTGTTAAGTGAAAAAGAGTCTAAGGGTGAATGGGATGTTATATACTCCACTTCAGACTCTGTGATTTTCAAAGCGCCCAACCATCCTTTAAATGGCAGGTATAAAGTTCAAATCTTTCAGGAGGATTTTCACGAATATATGATATTATCAAATGATTCGACCTATCTATCCTGTTACAGGGCTGGTTACTAAAGGGGTCGTCCCATTATGGTATTAAGGGAACCAGTTGAGAAGTTAAGAGATTGGTGCCATGAATTCAGACAAATAAACAATTATTAAAGCAATTAACCGTCATGTACAAAGTCGTAGGTGTGATTATATGGTTGGTCCTATTTTGTGTTTTCTGCTTTAAACATTACACGTTCAAGCGGGAAATATATGATGTTAGATGTCAAATGCAACAGGATGGATTAATTCCCAAGAATGTAGATCTAAAAAAACTGTTTTATAGCAGTCTATGTTTTTGGTTCATTCCAGTGTCGGGGTTTGAAGATCTGTCCAATGAAGAGCATAATAGTTTAGTGGAAAAATGCAATCGGTTAACTTATATACTGATAGGATTATTTTTGATTGTTTTTTGCGTGGTTGTGATATGAATGAGAGCCGAAGGTAATGTTGAGATCCCACTTGTGTTGACATCATATACATACAGAGCCGACACCAGTGGATAAACAGGGCGCATAGACACCAGCCAGAGACCCAGTCCCCAAAACATTTTCACAAAAAAAACACTCCATTTTTTGTTTTTTCAAAAAGAAGCCGTACCTTTGCACCACGATTCGATAGCAATCGGCTATATGCGGGATGGAGCAGTTGGCAGCTCGTTGGGCTCATAACCCAAAGGTCACAAGTTCGAGTCTTGTTCCCGCAACAAAGGCTCTGGAAATACCGGGGTGTGTGCGATACCATGAAGGAGAATCCCCCAACAACGAGGAATAATTTGAAATGGCTTGCGCAACAATTCGTAAAGTATTAACTGATAATACAATTCAAGATGAATAAATTACTGAGATACTTAGGCATTATCATCATCCTCGTTGGAGTATTGCTCCTCATGTTCCACTTCTTCGGAGTGATTGGAGGCAATGGTATTTTGGCGACTTCGGCTATTTTATTCGTTCTCGGCTTGATTGCATACATTATTTGCAACAAGTACTTCGTGAACGATTAACCGAGTGAACAAGAAATAAAAGGGGCGTCGTTTCGATGAAACGACGCCCTTCTTTTTTTTACTTACCTCTTCGGGCGCTACATGGGAGGAGAGAAAATCCGTCAAGACGGGTTCGACACAACGATCTCGAAATCAGCGAAACGGATTACATCGCCATCAACGATTTTGGCACGCTTGCGAAGCTCGACTGTTCCATTGCGCAGCACCATGCCCTCCACGACAACGTCCTGCGCCTCGCTTCCGGAACCGACCACATGGGTCGCCTTCAGCAACTGTATCAACGGGATGAACGATTCGCCTTCCCTCAGTGTGAATTGAATTTGTTTCATCGGACAATTATTTATTCGATGGCGAAATTAAGCATTATTGTTGGATTATTTTCTAAATTTGCAGATTGGTTAGTATTGGTTTTTAATTATTAATGATATGAAGATAGCATTTATCGGCGCCGGGAATATGGGAGGCGCCATCGTCAAAGGCTTATATCTCAGTAAAGCGTGCAAGGCGGACGAGCTCTTCGTCGCTGACGCCAGTGAAGAGACACTAAAGAACATCTCAAAAATCAATAAGAACATTTTCACCACGACGGACAACCGAGAGGCGGTAAAGAAGGCCGACTACGTCCTCATCGCAGTGAAACCATGGCTGGTGGACACCGTCCTCGACGGCATCAAAGGCGCCATCAACCCGAAGCAGACCATCATTTCCATCGCCGCCGGCGTGGACCTCAGCCATATCGCCGAGAAAATCGGCAAGGAATACTCCCTATTCAGGGTATTGCCTAACACGGCGGTCGCCCTGCTCGCGGGCATGAACTTCGTATGCTCGCTCAACGCCAGCAAGGAACAAGAGGAGTTCGTCCTCGGCCTCTTCAACAAGTTGGGAAGGGCCATCATCATCCCTGAGAAGCAGATGAGCGCCTTCACGTCAGTCTCCTCCTGCGGTATCGCCTACGCGTTGCGTTACCTGCGCGCAGCCACCGAGGGTGCTGTCGAACTGGGCATCCGTCCGGACATCGCACAAGAGGTCATCGCACAGACGATGGTGGGCGCGGCGGAACTCATCCTCAAGAACAAGACCAACGCGGAGTACGAGATCGACAAGGTGACCACCCCTGGCGGATGGACCATCAAGGGACTCAACGCCATGGAGGAATACGGATTCACCAACGCGGTCATCAAAGGCATCAAGGCCAATAACTAATTCACAAAGAAGATTAACCTTATCAACGAACAATATGGTAAACGAGCAAATCAAACAAATCGCCTCCCGCATGAAATGCTTGCGCGAGGACATCGGAATGACAACAGTTGAACTGGCGGAGGCTTGTTCCATCACCCCAGCTGAATACATCGCCTACGAAAGCGGCGAAAAAGATATACCTGTTAGCATTTTGCACTGTATTTCACAAAAGTGCGGCGTCGAGATGACCTCCCTCCTCTTCGGAGAAGATCCACACATGAAGACCTACTACCTCACCCGCAAGGGGAAAGGTACCGCCATGGAACGTACCAAAGCGTACAAATACCAATCCTTGGCCGCCGGCTTCATCGACAGGAAAGGTGACCCGTTCATCGTGACCGTGGAGCCCAACGACGCTCCTATCCACCTCAACTCACACCCGGGACAAGAGTTCAACATGGTACTTGAAGGCAGCATGCTCATTAGCATTAATGGAAAAGAATTAACTCTCGAAGAGGGCGACAGCATCTACTTCGACGCTAACAAACTCCATGGAATGAAGGCGCTCAACAACAAGACCGTCAAGTTCCTCGCTATCATCATGTAATAAAAGCACTATACTTCAAATACCAAAAATTATGGTAGAAAGATTCGTAAACAGGGTGAAGTTCGACTCGTATGAGGACTTCAAAAACAATTTCAAATTAAATGTTCCTGAGCATTTCAACTTCGGCTACGATGTAGTCGACGCATGGGCGAAAGAAAACCCAAACAAAGTGGCCCTTCGTTGGACTAACGACCAAGGCGAGCACATAGATTTCACATTCGCGGACATGAAGCGTGAGACGGACAAGACAGCGTCTTACCTCCAATCCCTCGGCATCGGGAAGGGTGACATGGTCATGCTAATCCTGAAACGCCGCTATGAGTTCTGGTTCTCCATCATCGCCCTCCACAAGATCGGAGCAGTGGTGATCCCAGCCACCCACCTCCTCACCAACAAAGACATCATCTACCGCTGCAACGCGGCAGACATCAAGGCGATCATCGCTTGTGGCGACGACATCATCATCAACCACATCAACGATTCCGTGGCGGAGTCTCCTTCGCTCAAGTATCGTATATCCATCGGCCCTTCCATCCCGGAAGGCTGGCTCGACTTCCACAAGGGAATCAGCACCGCCGCTCCGTTCGTGGCTCCCGCCCGCAACGACAACGACGACATCATGTTGCTCTACTTCACCTCGGGCACCACCGGTCATCCGAAGATGGTGGCGCACACATTCACCTACCCATTGGGCCACATCGTCACGGGTAAATATTGGCACAACCTCGACGAGGATTGCCTGCACCTCACGGTGGCGGACAGCGGTTGGGGAAAGTGCGTATGGGGTAAGCTCTACGGACAATGGATTTCAGGCGCTACCGTGTTCGTCTACGACCACGAGAAGTTCAACGCGGCAGACATGCTCACCATGATCGAGAAGTACAAAATCAACTCCTTCTGCGCACCGCCGACCATCTTCCGTTTCATGATGAAGGAAGGCTTGGAGAAATATGACCTCTCCTCCCTGAAGCAATGCTATATCGCCGGCGAACCGCTGAACCCAGTCATCTACGAGGATTTCCGCAGGGAAACAGGTATCAAGCTGATGGAGGGATTCGGACAGACCGAGACGACCGTCTCCATCGCCACCTTCCCTTGGATGGAACCTAAACCAGGCTCCATGGGCAGACCAAGCCCCGTATTCGACATCGACCTGATCGCTCCGGACGGACACTCCGTGGAGGACGGCGAACAGGGTGAAATCATCATCCGATTAGGGAAGGAACGCCCGGTCGGACTCTTCAAGGAATATTACCGCGACGCTGAAAAGACGGCGGATTGTCTCAGGGGAGGCGTATACCACACGGGCGACGTCGCATGGCGTGATGAGGACGGATACCTCTGGTTCGTCGGACGTACCGACGACGTCATCAAGAGCTCCGGCTACCGTATCGGTCCTTTCGAGGTGGAAAGCGCCCTGCTCACCCACCCTGCCGTGCTCGAATGCGCCATCACAGGCGTGCCGGACGAGATCCGCGGACAAGTGGTCAAGGCAACCATCGTGCTCACCAAAGAATACAAGGGGAAAGAGAGCGACGCCTTGATCAAGGATATCCAAGACCACGTCAAACGTACTACCGCGCCTTACAAATACCCTCGTGTGGTGGAATTCGTAGACGAGATGCCTAAAACAATCAGCGGAAAAATTAAACGTTCAGAACTTAGAAACAACCAAAAATAGATAGATAGAGTACAAACCTAAGAAATGATAGAACGATTTGTTAATAGAGTAGAATTCAGCTCTTACGAAGATTTCAAGGACAACTTTAAAATCATCGTACCCGAACACTTCAACTTCGGGTACGATGTGGTTGACGCATGGGCGGAAGAGCAGCCCAACAAAGTCGCGCTTTGCTGGACGAACGACAAAGGGGAACACATAGATTTCACCTTTGCGGACATAAAAAGGGAAACAGACAAGACAGCCGCCTTCTTCCAATCCATCGGCATTGGGAAGGGAGATATGGTGATGCTTATCCTGAAACGTCGGTACGAATTCTGGATTTCAATCATTGCGCTCCACAAGATCGGAGCCATCGCGATCCCAGCCACTTATCTGCTGACGAACAAGGACATCATCTACCGTTGCAATGCGGCGGACATCAAGGCGATCGTCGCAGTAGGCGAAGAGGTGATCACGAAGCACATAGACGACTCCGTGGCGGAGTCTCCTTCGCTCAAGTACCGTATCTCCGTCGGTCCGAACATTCCTGAAGGTTGGTTGGACTTCCACAAAGAGGTGGAGAAGGCTCCAACCTTCGTGGCTCCAGCCCGCAACAACAACGACGACCTGATGTTACTCTATTTCACATCAGGAACCACCGGCCACCCGAAAATGGTGGTACACACCTATACCTACCCGCTCGGGCACATCGTCACAGGAAAGTATTGGCACAACCTGAACGAGCAGAGCCTGCACCTCACAGTGGCCGACACCGGTTGGGCGAAATGCGCATGGGGAAAACTCTACGGACAATGGATCTCCGGCGCCACGCTTTTCGTGTACGACCATGCGAAATTCAACCCGGCAGACATGCTGAAGATCATCGAGAAATACAAAGTTAACTCGTTCTGCGCACCGCCGACCGTCTTCCGCTTCATGATGAAGGAAGGCTTGGAGAAATATGACCTCTCCTCCCTGAAGCAATGCTTCATCGCCGGAGAACCACTGAACCCTGTCATCTACGAGGATTTCCGTAGAGAGACGGGCATTAAGCTGATGGAAGGATTCGGACAGACCGAGACGACCGTCTCCATCGCCACCTTCCCTTGGTTGGAACCTAAGCCAGGCTCCATGGGCAAACCGAACCCTAACTTCCAAATAGACTTGGTGACGCCAGACGGCCAGCCAGTGGAGGAGGGTGAGCAAGGAGAAGTCATCATCCGTACCGAGCCTACTAGGCCGGTCGGTCTATTCAAGGAATATTACCGCAACCCAGAGAAGACCGCAGAAGTCTTCTACGACGGAGCCTACCACACAGGCGACATCGCATGGCGTGACGAGGATGGCTACTACTGGTTCGTCGGACGTACCGACGACGTCATCAAGAGCTCCGGCTACCGTATCGGTCCTTTCGAGGTGGAAAGCGCATTGCTCACCCACCCTGCCGTGCTCGAATGCGCCATCACAGGCGTGCCGGACGAGATCCGTGGTCAGGTGGTCAAGGCCACCATCGTCCTCACCAAAGAGTACAAGGACAAAGCGGGCGACGAATTGGTCAAGGAGATTCAAGACCACGTGAAACATACCACGGCCCCTTACAAATACCCGCGCGTGGTGGAGTTTGTGGATGAGATGCCAAAGACCATCAGTGGCAAAATCAAGAGGTCTGAAATACGCGAAGAAGACAAAAAGAGATGAAGAAACGGATCGCCATCAAAATAGGAAGCAACGTGCTCGCCCTGAAAGAGGGGGGATTGGACCTGACGCGCATCAAGCAGTTGGTTTCCCAAGTCTCCGCCCTCCACAGACAGGGATTCGAGATCATCATGATCTCTTCGGGAGCCGTAGCCGCAGGGCGCGCATTGCTATCGGACGATAAGTTGGATGCCGTATCAGCCCGCCAGCTCTTCTCCGCAATCGGACAAGCGAAGCTCATCAACCATTACCATGAGTTCTTCGCCAAGGAGAACATCCTATGCGGACAGGTGCTCACCACCAAAGAGAGCCTCGGCACACGCTCCCACTACCTCAACCAGCGCAACTGCATGGAGGTGATGCTACAGCATGGCGTGGTGCCTATCGTCAACGAGAACGACACCATATCGGTCACCGAACTGATGTTCACCGACAATGACGAGCTCTCCGGCATGGTCGCCACCATGATGAACGCCGAGAAACTGATCATCCTCAGCAATATCGACGGCATCTACGACGGCAATCCGTCGGACCCCGCATCGTCCGTCATCCGGGAGGTATATCCGGGGAAACGTGACCTCTCCTCCTACATACAAGCCTCAAAATCATCCTTCGGCAGGGGAGGCATGCAGACCAAGACGAACATCGCCAGCAAAGTGGCGGACGAGGGCGTGGAGGTCATCATCGCCAACGGCAAGAAGGACGACATACTCCTCAAACTGCTGACCAGCAAAGAGGATATCGTCTGCACCCGCTTCCTACCAAGCGACGCACCCGCCACCAGCGTCAAGAAATGGATCGCCCACAGCGAAGGATTCGCCAAGGGGGAAGTGCACATCGACGCAAAAGCGGCGGAGGCGATATGCGAGGGGAACAACTCCGTGCTCATGGTCGGAGTGACCGCCATCAAGGGAAGCTTCGAGAAGGACGACATCGTAAAGATATATGACGAGAAGCAAAACCAGCTAGGTGTGGGGAAAACCCAATACTCCAGCGAGGACGCCACCAAACTGATCGGGAAAAAGGGCAAGCGACCAATCGTCCACTACGACTACATGTATCTTTTCTGAAAAAACTAAAAGGAGGACTATATGAGCGATACGAAAAAAACAGGCATATTGTCGAGGATCCCAAAGGAGACGTTAACACATTGGGGGCTACGAATCCTCTTCTTTCTATTCGCATGGCTCTATTTGGGCATCGCGAAGGAGGATTTCCTCTTTAAACTACAGGAATCCAACTATTTCCTCTTCGATCACCTTTTTCTCAACGGATTGTTGTCCAGCAATTCGGGGCTCATCGTCCTGCTCTCCCGCTATGTACTTCAGTTTTGTTATCATCCCCTATTAGGTGCCGCCACCATCGCCCTGCTGTTGTCCGGCATCGAACTGATCGCCAACCGCCTATTCAACATAGGGAAAAACTGGTTCGTCGTGGGGTTCCTCCCTTCAGCCATCCTGCTGTACCTCTTCAACTCCATCACCTACGAGATTTATGATTCGTTTGAGATATCCTACGGCATATGCAACATCATTGGATGCTACTACGTTTTCCTCCTGTATTTCCTCTACAAGAAGTTCGGGAACTATCCCGTAGGCGCAGGAATCCTCACACTAGTGACCGCCATCTCCTCTATTTGGATGGGTCCCTACCCGATGGTGGCATTGCTGATGTTCGGCACGGACGCGCTGTTCACGAAGAAATACATCAATGCTGGAATCATCCTGCCGCTGGGAGCGGTTTTCATCTACCTCTCAGCCCGCTACGCATCCTACCACGTCACACCAGGCTATTTCCCCTACTCGCTATTGCATCCATGGCCAATCGACTTCTTCTACACACTGTACCTCAAGACACTCATCGCCCACGCCATCATCGCGGTCTCGATGACAAGCATCCAACTGTACAGGAACTACCTACTCCATAAGATCCAACCATATGCGAACGCAGTGGTCGGACTCATCCTCATCGCCTGCCTATACGTCAAATGCGACTATCCTAAAGCGTACGGAGACGAACTCAGGCTCCAACATCTGGCTCACCAAGGGCAATGGGAACAGATGGTGAAAGAGATGGGCAAGATGAAGACCCCGACAAGAGTCATCGCCGCATACCGCGCCATCGCGCTCATGGCGACAGACCAACTGAACGAGAAAATATTCAAATACGACTATAACTACTACCGCTCCACATTCCCTCATTACTGCGAGGAAATGGCCTACTACCCCGAACTCATGCTATTCGGGTCCATGCCTCAGATCAGCTATAGATGGTGCATGGAATTCCTTACGGATACCAACAAAAAACTATACCTGACACAGAGCATGGCGCTCAGCTCCTTCATAAATGAGGAATACAATCTGGCGAGAAGATACCTGCAATTGCTTCAGGAAACCATGTTCTACAAGGATTGGGCCAATGAGATGATCAGCTGTTTGGATAACCCTGACGATTATTACAAAAAATACCCCTACCTCGTAAAAATAAAGGCAGGAATACCAACCATAGAGAAGAGCGGTATATTCAACGGTGCGGTAACCGTATACGATAGATTCAACGCACTACCGAACATTACTGCCAACAAAAGACTACTCACCAGGCTCTACAGAAGGCAGTTGGACGAATTCGAGTACGAGGTGAAGAGGGCACCTATGCTGAAGAAAGGACGTCTCCCAAGATGCGTGCAGGAAGGTCTTATCCTGAAAGCCCTTCTCACCAACAACCCGCATATGCTCAAGAACTACCCTCTAGAGAAGGACACTTACGATTACGTCAAACAATTCAAGGATTACTACGTTAAACATCACGGAGAAAAAGACTTAAGCAAGAAGATGAAGAAGAAATTCGGATACTCATACTGCTACTATTTCTCCTTTGGCATTGGCGCTAAGCAAAATACGGACGAGAAATGAAGAAGAGAAGCATCAAATATCTTGTGGCGGCACTAGGCGTGTGTCTGCTATCCAACTGCACCACCCAGCTTCCCAAAGAGGCAAAGAGCGTTGCGGAAGAGGTTGTCACCTACCCTGACGTGAAGGGGGTAACCATACCACAGGGTATCGCCCCTCTCAACTTCATCATCGGGAACGAGTCCGACCAATCCATCGTCGAAGTATCCAACGGAAACGGAGGGAGCATCGTCCAAAAGGCGAACAGCGACAACGAGGTAATCTTCGATGTGAAGGAATGGAAAAAGCTGCTGAAAGAGGCGAAGGAGGGGAAACTCGAATACACCACTTACCTCAAGAAAGGCGGTTCATGGGAGAAACTGGCCCCATTCCACATCAACGTGATCGACGAACCGATAGACTCGTTCGTGACCTACCGTCTCATCGAACCTTCCTTCATGAGCACGGGACAAATCGGCCTCTTCCAATTCGACCTGACAACGGGAGAGGAGACCACCATCATGCGCAGATGCCAGAACTTCACGACCGAGAAGATGCACGAACAGAGCTGTGTGAACTGTCATAGCGCACAAAAGAAGAACCCTAAGAATAAGATGTTCTATTACCGCGGGAAAGACGGCGGACTGTTCCTCACCTACAACGGCAAAATATCCAAAATCGAGACCAAAGTGCCAGGCATGTTCAAGGGAACAACCTACCCCGCATGGCACCCGACACTACCCTACATCGTTTTCTCGGAGAATGATGTGCACCAAGACTTCCCGACCATGATGAAAGGGAAGGTCGAGTTTTTCGATAGAGAAGTGGACCTCGTCCTCTATGACATCGAAAAGAATGAGACATATGTGATCAACGAGACCAGGCAGTTGGAAACCAATCCGACATGGAGCCCGGACGGAGAATACGTCTATTTCGCCCTGACAGACTCTGTGATGAGGAAAGACAGGTATCCCGAATATGAGTATCCGAAACTGAAATACGACATCGCACGGATCAAATTCGACCCCGAAACGAAATCTTTCTCCAAACCGGAGATTGTCCTGGACATGAGCAAGGATGGCAGAAGCGCCACATTTCCTAGAATATCGCCTGACAACAAGTTTCTTCTGGTTGTCATCTCGAACTTCGGCGCATCGCCACACTCCCACAAGGAAGCGGACCTCTACGTCATGAACCTAGAGACGAAAGAACTCACCAAGTGCGACGAGGCCAACAGCAACGAGGCGGAGAGCTATCACGACTTCTCCTCCCAAGCGAACTGGTTCGTCTTCTACTCACGCAGGGAAGACGGCAACTACGGCAGGGCATACATCTCACACCTGGACAGCACAGGCAAATGCACGAAGCCATTCCAATTGCCCCACAAGGATCCGCAGACCGACATCAAAAGGCTTAAGCTGTACAATATGATCGAGTTTGCCAACGCCAAAGTGGCTTTCAAAGAATCGGACTTCTATGATGTGCTATGGAACCAAGCGATCGTCCAAGCTGGTAGCGATCCTAGGAACAGGCAAGACATAGACGGAACCACAGGCGCCACGAAGAAAAAAGACGGACAGGGAGGCACGGACGGAACCACAGGCGCCACAAAGAAGAATGAAGGCCAGAGAGGATTGGACGGCAACACGGGAGCCAGTGTGAAGAAAGAGGGAAACGACAGATTCAGTGGGGGGAACACCACCCATGGAGAATAGGCAATTCTCAATTGACTACGTCGAACTAACGTTTCATAATTCAAAATTCTTAATTGCCTTGGTTCATCGGGTGGAAACGGTTGACCTGATCACGCAATAACTTCACATCCACATGCGTGTAGATCTCCGTCGTGAGGATGGACTTATGTCCCAACATCTCCTGAATCGCCCTCAAATTCGCCCCACCCTCAAGCAAATGCGTGGCGAATGAGTGTCGAAAGGTATGAGGGCTGATACTCTTTTGGATCCCAGCCATCTCAGCATATTGTTTCACCAAATGGAACACCATATTACGGGTAAGCCGTTCGCCCCGTCTATTGAGAAATAGGATATCCTCCTCGCCCTTCTTAGGCTCAATGGTGGAACGATCCTGCATCCAGAAATTAATCTCCTTGATCGCACACCGAGAAATCGGCACGATACGTTGCTTATCCCCCTTCCCTATGACAACGATATACTCCTCCTTCAAATAAAGGTTAGAGATCTGCAGATTGACCAATTCAGAGACGCGCAGGCCACAACTATATAGAACCTCAAGCAGAGCCCTGTTACGATGACCAAGGGGCGTAGAGAGGTCAATAGCATCCAAAATAGCGTCTATCTCACCCAGCGTCAGCACCTCAGGCAAACGCAAACCAATCTTTGGAGACTCCAACAACTCCGTCGGATCAAGCTCCAATTTGCCGTCAAGGACAAGATAGCGATAAAAAGATTTAATGCCCGAGACAATACGGGCCTGGGAACGTCCACATATACCGACATCGCCCAATCCGATGAGGAAATCGCGCAACACATCCAAATCCACATCCAGATAGTTGATATGCGCCTCCCTCAAATAGATCAGCAATTTGGAAAGATCCTCCAAGTAAGCCGATGAAGTGTTCTCCGAGAAAGAACGTTCAAGCAACAGATAAGTACGGTAACCAGAGATGTTCCGGTCGGAGAGGAAAGGATCAATGTTCATCCTGCAGTTCCTTATTGGCGTTGATCAACGCCTCGATCGCAAGGCGATAAGAGTCTAAGCCAAAACCCGCGATAACCCCCATACACGCAGGGGAAAGATAAGAGAAATGGCGGAACTCCTCCCGCTTATGCACATTAGAGATATGTACCTCCACCACAGGACATTTAATGGAACGTATCGCATCAGCTATCGCCACCGAAGTGTGCGTATAAGCCGCAGCATTCAAAACGATGCCGTCCGAAATGAAACCAGTCTCTTGGATAATATTCACCAATTCACCCTCAATATTAGACTGGTAATAAGAAATATTAATGTCAGGATACTTCTCTTGCAAACTTTCCAAATAATCGTCAAACGAAAGGGATCCATATATCTCAGGCTCCCGCTTCCCCAACAAATTCAGATTGGGTCCGTTAATGATAATAATATTCATATACTATCTATTTGAAATAATAAAAGAAACCTCTTTGAATGCATATTTACGGAGCTCACCGTTCACCAACCGGAGAGACAAGATTCCATCGTTCGCCACAGACTCGATTTTAGCCGCGAATGAGCCCTTCTCGTCCACGTAATAATAGAAGTTGTCCCCATGATACAGAAGATTGAAATATTGCGCTCTAATCGTCGAAAAATCGTTCTTTATAAGCTGAAGGTACCTAGCCTTGATGCTCTCCACCAATTTAGGCAATTCAACCTCCACGTTAAAGGTGCGTTTCGTCGCCATGGACATCGAGACCGGATTGGGCGCATCGGAAAGAAACTTCTTCTGGTTCACATTCAGGCCAATGCCCACAATGGTATGTGAGATGGAAGGACCAACGAGTAGATTCTCAATCAATATGCCACAAATCTTCTTGTTTTTCCAATAGATATCATTAGGCCACTTAATCGTGACGTCAGACATTCCGACACTGTTTTTCAGATAATCCACGATGCCCAACGAGACGAACTGGGAGAGTAGGAACTGTTCTGAGGCAGCCACACATGAAGGGAAAAACAACATACTGAACGTAAGGTTCTGTCCAGCCTCGGACTCCCACACGTTAGAAATCTGACCCTTTCCCTCTGTTTGGAAATCAGACCAAACCACCAGGCCCTCCGTCAACGAATCATCGCAAGAAATCAGATGATGTAGATAGTCGTTGGTTGAAGAAGTCGATGCAAGATGAATTAGGTTATCTCTCATTATCTCTCCTTATATTGGACAATCGATTAGGCAATCTACTCCAAGAATATGTACACACCAAAAAGTGAGGACGACAATAAAGACGCAGAAAGATTAGAGACGTCCAAATCTGACGTCTCCATCGTCGGCTATCTACAGAAGTGTTTCGTCACGCACCATGTGTAACCTAGCATGATCTCGTGCGAACCACCGTTCTTACGTTGGAACTGCGTCAGACCCAACTGGTAGGCGTAACCCACATGGAATCCCTTGTAGCGGATACCTCCCATCGTATAGAAGGCCAATGGCGCAGGGTTGTTCTCGCTCTTATCCAACGTGTGGCGGTAAG
>JAEEGG010002354.1_pt1 | contig 48912 bp, 30 predicted proteins | sample 9134161 | NCBI WGS metagenome assembly JAEEGG01 (sample SAMN16246543, study PRJNA631951) | gut metagenome | biome: gut microbiome; feature: rumen; material: CR-attached | host: Bos | place: Iran: Karaj | collected 2018-10
AGTAGAAGAAGAAAGCAAAGTAAAGCAACACAGAGCGAGCGCCGTCTCCTGATTATGGAGACAGGCAAAGCGAGAGAAACGAGAAAAGGGCGGACGGCGGATGCCTGAGGCTCTCGGAGGCGACGAAGGGCGTGATAAGCTGCGAAAAGCCGCGGGGATCGGCAAATGCGAAATGATCCGCGGATACCCGAATGGGGCAACCCGCCCGGCTGAAGGCCGGGCACCAGCTGAGCTGGGGCGAACCCGGGGAACTGAAACATCTTAGTACCCGGAGGAAGAGAAAACAAAAGTGATACCGCAAGTAGTGGCGAGCGAACGCGGCACAGTCCAAACCCAGGCGGTTCCGGCCGTCTGGGGGTAGTAGGGCGGAGACATGGGACGAAGACAAGCGAGCGGAACGGTCTGGAAAGTCCGGCCATAGAGGGTGACAGCCCCTTACGCGAAGCGTGTCGAACCCTATCCGTACCCTGAGTAGCGCGGGACACGTGTAATCCTGCGTGAATCAGCCGGGCCCATCCGGCAAGACTAAACACTCCCGAGAGACCGATAGCGAACGAGTACCGTGAGGGAAAGGTGAAAAGCACCCCGGACAGGGGAGTGAAATAGAACCTGAAACCGTTCGCCTACAAGCGGTCGGAGCCCCCTTGAGGGGTGACGGCGTGCCTTTTGCATAATGAACCTACGAGTCACCATCGCCGGCGAGGCTAACGCTCTTTAGAGCGGTACCCGAAGCGAAAGCGAGTCCGAACAGGGCGCATAGTCGGCGGGGGTGGACGCGAAACCAAGTGATCTACCCCAGGGCAGGCTGAAGTCCCGGTAACACGGGATGGAGGGCCCAACCGGTAAACGTTGAAAAGTTTTCGGATGACCTTGGGGTAGGGGTGAAAGGCTAATCAAACTTGGAGATAGCTCGTACTCCCCGAAATGCATTTAGGTGCAGCGTGCTGGATGTCTGCCAGGAGGTAGAGCGACTGATTGGATGCGAGGGCTTCACCGCCTATCAAGTCCAGACAAACTCCGAATGCCGGCAGATTGACCAGTGCAGTGAGGGCATGGGTGCTAAGGTCCGTGTCCGAGAGGAGAAGAATCCAGATCACCGGCTAAGGTCCCGAAATGACAGCTAAGTTGAACTAACGAGGTCGGACTGCAGAGACAGCTAGGATGTTGGCTTGGAAGCAGCCATTCATTTAAAGAGTGCGTAACAGCTCACTAGTCGAGCGGTCCGGCATGGATAATAATCGGGCATAAGCTGTTTACCGAAGCCGTGGGATATGCATTAGCATATCGGTAGGGGAGCATTGCGGACGCGCCGAAGGTGGGGGACGACCCCTGCTGGAGCGTCCGGAAAAGCAAATGTAGGTATAAGTAACGATAAAGCGGGTGTGAAACCCGCTCGCCGAAAGACCAAGGGTTCCTGATCAACGCTAATCGGATCAGGGTAAGCCGGGGCCTAAGCGTAAGCCGAAGGGCGAGCGCGACGGACGAAACGTTGAAGATTACGTTGCTGCCGCAGTGAGAGACGTGGAGACGAAGCAGTGAAACCGCCGCCGGCTGACGGAATAGCCGGTTGAAGGGCGTAGGCCAAGTTCGGGCAGGCAAATCCACCCGTTCGGCCGAACCTGACAGTACGGAGAGCCCCCGGGCGATCCGACAGCGCGGGTAACCATACTTCCGAGAAAATCCGCTATCGCTAATTGCTGCGGCACCCGTACCACAAACCGACACAGGTGGTCGAGTATAGAGTACTAAGGCGCTCGAGTGATTCACAGCTAAGGAACTAGGCAAAATGGTCCTGTAACTTAGGGAGAAAGGACGCCTCCCCGGGAGACCGGGAGGCCGCAGAAGACTAGTCCAGGCGACTGTTTAACAAAAACATAGGGCTATGCCAAATCGAAAGATGATGTATATGGCCTGACACCTGCCCGGTGCCGGAAGGTTAAGAGGAGAGGTCATCCCTTTTGGGTGCAGCCTTGAATTGAAGCCCCGGTAAACGGCGGCCGTAACTATAACGGTCCTAAGGTAGCGAAATTCCTTGTCGGGTAAGTTCCGACCTGCACGAATGGTGTAACGATCTGGATACTGTCTCAGCTGTGAGCTCGGTGAAATTGTAGTATCGGTGAAGATGCCGATTACCCGCAACGGGACGGAAAGACCCCGTGAACCTTTACTGCAGCTTTGCACTGTAATTGGGCAATCGATGTGTAGGATAGGCCGGAGGCTATGATACGGGCGCGCCAGCGTTCGCGGAGCCGCCGTTGAAATACGGCCCTTTGATTGTCTGGTTCCTAACCCGTGATTACGGGGACACTGCATGGCGGGTAGTTTGACTGGGGTGGTCGCCTCCAAAAGCGTAACGGAGGCTTCCAAAGGTGCCCTCAGGCCGATTGGTAACCGGCCGTAGAGTGTAATGGCACAAGGGCGCTTGACTGGGAGGCAGACAAGCCGAACAGGTGGGAAACCAGGGCATAGTGATCCGGCGGTTCCGTGTGGAAGGGCCGTCGCTCAAAGGATAAAAGGTACTCCGGGGATAACAGGCTGATCATTCCCAAGAGCTCATATCGACGGAATGGTTTGGCACCTCGATGTCGGCTCGTCACATCCTGGGGCTGGAGAAGGTCCCAAGGGTTAGGCTGTTCGCCTATTAAAGTGGCACGCGAGCTGGGTTCAGAACGTCGTGAGACAGTTCGGTCCCTATCTGTTGTGGGCGCTGGAAATTTGAGGAATGCTGCCGTTAGTACGAGAGGACCGCGGTGGACGAACCTCTGGTGTACCTGTTGTGGCGCCAGCCGCACCGCAGGGTAGCTACGTTCGGGAAGGATAAGCGCTGAAAGCATCTAAGCGCGAAGCCTGTTCCAAGATGAGATTTCCTTCGAGGGCCGTTGGAGACTACGACGTTGATAGGCCGCAGGTGTAAAGGCAGCGATGCCAAAGCCGAGCGGTACTAATTGCCCGAAGACTTACATAAAATCCGCACATCGGGTTATGCGAGCTTTGACCTTTATCACACCGTGTAAGACATTTGGGTGGCTATAGCGAGGGGGACCCACCTGTTCCCATCCCGAACACAGAAGTTAAGCCCTTCGGCGCCGATGGTACTGCGTACAGTGGGAGAGTAGGACGCCGCCCGCCTTCAGCGAGCCTCTGACTCATAAAGAGCCAGGGGCTCGCTTTGTTTTTGGAGGAGGAAATAACCGCCTTTTGATAGTAACCTGAAGAAAAACAAACTGCCCTACGTTTTTCCCCACTTTTCATGGTCTTTAATTGACCATTTTACTTAAAATAAACTACTTTTGCCTTTACTTTTACCAAAGTGTGTTTAATGACATGAAACATTTATTCAAAATATTGGCAATTCTTCTGTTGCTCCCTATATTTCACGCTAATGCTCAGACAGATAACGAATTCTGGTTCTGTGTGCCGCAGTTGACAGCACAACATGAAAAAGATGAGCCAAAGTTATTCATAACAAATGCAGGAAATACTACCGTAACAGTAAAAATTGAAATGCCTCTTGAAGAAGGGTTTTCTGCACAAAATCTAGAAATTTCACCTAAAAAAGATGGTAATAATGTGGATATACCTCCATTTGAAATTCCTGCAGGCATGCAAAAATCATTCAACTTCAAAAATTATTTTAATGATGAAAGTCAGAAATACGACCGGATCAATATAATTGAAAGCGGTTTATGCGGAGAAAGTTGTGCGGTTACGAATAAAGGCATACATGTTACTGCGACTGGATTAGTTACCGCATATCTGCAACGTGGAAATACTAACAACTGTGATATTTGGGCATTGAAAGGCAAAAATGCATATAATGGAGCGGACGGAAAGGTTGAACCGGACGAAGATATGTTTATTGTTCCATTGGAGGACGTTGGAAACTGTGACAAAGCTCATGCCGATAGAATGAAGAGAGACTGCGGTGACAACAAGCCTGCCGCTTGGTATGCGGTTGATATTGTGGCAGTTGAAGATGGTGATGTGACAGTAACGCTACCAACTGACGCACAAGGAAATATCACATTGAAAATAGAAAATTGGCCGGAAAATGATGGTGATGGTGATATAGCTTCGCATACTTTCACAATGCAACGTGGCCAAACGCTTAATCTTCAGGCGGCCAGTCAGAATAAAACAGCAAAATCGGGTGGAGGAATTGTAGTAAAATCGACAGGAAAAATTGCAGTTCAGTGGAAGGATGATTCATTATTGGCAAAATATGTGAATGAATCTAGTGGCGGACTAGGTACAAGTTGGGATGCTGCAGGTGACCAGTTAGTGCCTGTCTGTTTGGCAGGAACAGAGTATATTGTAATGCGAGGTCAGTTGGGTGATGATTATACCAATGGGAATAATAATACAAATAGAATGTATGAAAACGTCTATTTTATGGCTACCCAAGAAGGTACTACTACTGTTCAGTTTAAAACGGATGCAGGAGTTACTCTCTCAAGTAAGACAATTGGCGGTCCAGGCTCATGGGGGAAACTGTTATTAAACCAATATAACATTGATAAATCCGGGAATAATTATGATGCGGTTTATATAAAGTCAGATAAACCAATAGTTGTTTGGCACATTTCGGGAAGTAGTGGAGCAGAGGTTGGAGGAGCAATATTGCCGACTATTAATGGTTGTACGGGTTCTGAAGATGTATCAGTTTGTCGTTCAACAACTAGCAGCTTCGATTTCTGGCTCAACATCATGTGTAAACAGGCCCATGTTGAAGATTTTATAGTCATTTATAAAGGGAAAAATTATCGTTTGCCAAAATCATGGTTTAAGGAAATACCTGGTACTGGGTGGTGGTATCTTAAACGCGATAAAATGAAATTTTCGTCAGAACATTCTGACAAAGTGGATGTTGTTAGTATTACAGTTCAAAATGGTAGAGAAGTAATTACTAAGGTTGGAGATGGGAAAATACCTTCTGTATCTGCGGGAGATGTTGTTCGAGTTAAAAACACAACGGGAATATTCCATTTGGCAGTTATTAATGGCAATAACTCGGGTAGTTGCCAATATGGCTATTTCTCAAATTTTGATGATAATACGGGTAGTGCCGTCATAAACGATGCACTTAATGATATTGAATCAGAGTACAGCAAATTCTGCGATGGCGACACTGTGACATTGGTTGCTCGTGGCGGATTGAGTTATGCTTGGAGGTTTATTGATAAGGACGACTTGGGGTATCCTACAAGCGAAACATTTATCACTCCTCAAGCGGCTCAGATGGTTTCAGACAAACCTAGGGTGGTACCATTCGAAGGATTTAACCAATACCAGGTTACAATTCAGCGCCGTTGCTATTTAGGTACAAATGTTGACACAACCATTGATGTTTGGGCATTGGGTTATCCGCGTGCAAAATCGAAATTTTCTATTGAGTCACTTAGCGAATGTAGTCCGGCACAAGTGGTGGTTAACAACCTAACCAACGAAAACGGAAAGATGTTCGATTATACGTGGACTTTGACCGGAGGAGGTTTGACAAGTCCTGTAAAATCGACAAATAAAAACTACGGAGCCGATACTTTGACATTTACCAACGAAAGCGACACAAAACACACTTATAAACTGACACTTGAGGCATCGCTGGGTTCTAACTGCCCCGATAAATCGGATCCGAAGAGTTTCTGTGTGAATCCGGTTATCAAAGCGAAAATCACAGCCGATCCGGCAAAAGGTTGTACACCTTTGGCGGTGAAGTTCGAGAACGAATCAACAGGACCTTACACAAAAATACTTGTCAACTTTGGTGACGGCACAGGCTGGATTGACAGTTACACCCCGTCAACCAGAACAATTAATCACACCTACAACAACCCAAGTATTTATGATACAATATATTGGGCTAAAATCAAGATTTTCGACGAGGTGAACGGTAGTTGCGATAGCGAGGATTCTGTGAAAATCAGAGTGTTTGGTAGGGTGAAATCGCAATACATAATCGACAATACAAGCGATTGCTCACCGCTGACAACACGAATTCAGAACATATCGCTTGGCGACGAGCATAATATCACATACACATGGAGTTTTGCAGCAGGAACTGTTAATGATGTTAAAAAGGAAATAACAGATGGCAGTTTTGATTATTTGTCGAATGGAGATATTGTGGCTGGAAATGTCAGAAACGACAGACCTTTTCTTATAACATATAAGAATACAGGCTCAGATTTGGCAAGGCACTTTATACGGTTGACTGCAACGCGGCAAAATGTTGATAATACGACTTGTTCGAGTGTTACAACTTGGGATACGGTCACGGTTTTTCCGGAGTTCACTGTCGATTATGAGGTGTCGCCGAAGTATATTTGCGATTCATCGTATGTGAGTTTTCATAACAAATCATCTGATTTATCTGATAGCACCTATTTTTATTTGTATATGGGTGATGGCTCAACGGATGACTTTCATCGCGATACCATACATACTTATTACCACACTTTGCCTAAGGTGCAAGAGTACGAAACTCAACTTATTGGCGAAAGCAAATATGGCTGCCGCGATACGGCAAACAACGGAACCATCTCGGTAATGCCATATTTGAACCCGAATTTCACAATCGACAAGGCAGAGGGATGCTCACCGCTTTATGTTACGGTGATAAACAATTCTCCAGACCATTCATACAAAGAGAATCCAAAATGGGAAATTGATTGTGCACCATGCACTTACACTATTGTCAGCGGTTCGCTCGATGATAGAGCGGTTATCAAATTCGAGAATCAAACAGGTAGTCGCAAGGATATAACAATTTCTTTAACAGAAAGTTACCGCGATGTGAATATGACTTACGATTGTCCGAAAACATTCAGTCGCTCAATTGTGATTTTTCCTGAAATCACGGCCAATATAGCATCGGACAAGAATGAGCCGGTGTGCGACGGGACAACCGTTTCGTTCACCAACAGCACAATATTCACGGGTGTGACAACATCACCAACCGATTACCGATGGACTTTCGGCGACGGAGCCACACTGAATAAAATCGACAATTCGGTCACCCCACATATATACAATAATACAACCGGCTCCACAGGAACATCGCCTGTCAGTTTCACTGCCACGCTTATTGCCTCGGCCTACGGCTGCTCCGATACGGCAAAGGCAACTGTCGAGGTCTATCCACCAGTGGTGGCATCCTTCACCAGCGACAACTACAGCGTTTGCGCCCCGGCAACAGTAACGCTCAACAACAGTTCCACTGGTGCCGCCAAGTTTGTATATAGTTTTGCCGATGGCACTGCCGATTCGGTGAAGAACGATATGTCGGCGGTGACATACACCATTGTGAATACCGACCCGAACCAGATAGCCGTCCGTCCGGTAACGCTCACTGCATCGAACGGCGAGTGTAGCGCTACAATTACCAAGAATTTTTACGCCTATCCGGTGATTGTGCCGAAGTTCACTCTTTCGCAGACCGAAGGTTGCGGTCCGATTGAGGATGTGATTCTCGACCGCTCGGCCACAACGGGCGCCAGCACTTATAAAGTAGATTTCGGCGATGGCATAACCGATGAGACAGGCAACGCTCAGTTGAAACACACTTTCGTGAATAAGACAGGCGACGATGTTGCCTATACTGTTAAACTGACGGCAGCCAACAACATCGGCTGCGATGCCAGCACCGAGCAGACAGTGACCGTGTTCCCCGAATTGGCGGCGGCTTTCAGTTTCGAGAAAGCATCGGAATGTTCGCCTGCTGATGTGACGCTGAAGAACAACTCGCTGAACGGCAGTCAGTTTGTGTGGTCGTTTGGCGATGGAACAGCATCGGAAACCAAGACCGACAAGGCCGATTTCACTCACAATTACAAGAACAGCAGCGCTGACGGTAGAAGCATATCGTCATACACCATAAAACTTGTGACCATCGATGGCAAGCACACCGTTTGCCGCGATTCGGTGACGCGGACAATTCAGATTTATCCGCAGGTGATTGCGCAGTTTGCCACCGAGAATGCTGAGGATTGCTCGCCGCTCACCACAACTTTCACCAACCAGTCGAAAGGCTACGGTCTGACCTACAGTTGGGACTACGACCACGACAACCGCCATTCGGCAGAGACCGCTGAAAGTCACACCCACACGTTCGACAACATTGAGGCCGAGGCGCACACCTATAATGTGAAACTTACTGTTACTGACATAAATAACTGCCAGTCGGTGGCCACAATGCCTGTTAAGGCATATCCGCACGTGACGGCCGATTTCGCTTACGTGAAGAATCAAACTTGTACGCCGTACCCCGTAACATTCAGTTATCCGACATCGGCGCTCAACGGTAACCGCTTTGATTGGGATTTTGGATTTGGCGGCAACACGGCAACCAAAACCGACAGAAACACATTCGATTTTGTGTTCGACAACGATGCGCTTGACGAAGTTAAAACCTATACCATAACATTGGTGACAACCGACTCCATAACTGGTTGCTCCGACCGTACATCGAAACCGATTGAGGTTTATCCGCAATTGAAACCTGCTTTCACTCAGGATACTACCGAGGGTTGTAACCCGTTGCCAGTGGCATTCACCAACCAGACAACAGGTCTTGCCGATTATCTTTGGGAGTTTGGCGACAGCCAGTCGTCGTCGGAGGCAAATCCAAAGCATTTGTTCAAGCATCACGAACTTTCTGACCAGAATTATACCGTGGTGCTGAAGACAACTCAGACGGCTACAGGTTGCGAAAAGAAAGTGAATCAGAACATTACAGTTTATTCGTATGTGCTTGCCAAGTTCGGAATCAACGAGACTGAAGATGGCGCCAACGGTGCTGCTAATGGAATTTTGGGAGGTTGTACCCCGTTCGACGTAACAATCACCGACTCGTCGCGACTGATAAGCACAGGCACATGGAGTTGGGATTTTGGCAACGACAGTGCATCGAACGTTCGCCAGCCAAAAAGCCTTCGCTACACTAACGATGACAAAGATTATCCGCTTGAAAATAAGAATTATACAATAAAACTAGTTGTCACCAACGACCATGGTTGCAAGCACGATACCGCGCAAGTCATTTCAGTCTATCCGCGCTCTATTCCCGATTTCGACGGCAATTTTGCAGGTTGCGAACCGTTGACGGTTGCTTTTGAAGACAAATCTGTCGTTGATGAAAAAACGCAGTATTTCTGGACATTCAGCGATGGTTCGACAATTGTCGACAAGCCGCCGTTCAGCAAAACATTCCACAACTACGACTACGAAAACAACAAGAAATACACTGTAAATCTCAAAACCACAACCGAGTACAATTGTGCCGACGAGATTACAAAAGAAATTGAGGTTTATGCCAAGCCGTTGGCACGGTTCATTCCGCTTGTCGACCGTGCTTGCCCGCCGTTCGAGGCAGAGTTTAAGAACACTTCAATAGGTAAGGGGCTGTCTTTCAACTGGAATTTCGGTAATGGTGAGACTCTCGATACTTTAGGAATGGAGAATCAGTCTGTTGTTTACGATAACAGCACCAGCGAGCCACTTACGTACAATGTTGTGCTGATGACGGAATCGGCGCTTGGCTGCCGCGACACCATGACCAACCCGATGATCACGTTCCCGAACGTATCAGTTGATTTCGATTACAATCCTGCGGGATGTAGTCCGCACACTGTCAAGTTCATCAACAAGTCGTCGGCCACGGTGGCAAACCACTTGTGGTATTTTGGCGAGGGTAGTGCATCAGTTGCCGATGAGCCGACATTCACCTATTTCAACACAACCGACAACGACCAAGTGCTGACCGTAACCTACATTGGTTCATCGAAATACCAATGTTCCGACACTATCAAGAAAGATGTAACGGTGTATATCAACCCGAATGTGGATTTTGTGGCACATGAGCCGTCGCAGCGCTATCCCGATGATACAGTGTTCTTTGAGAACTACACTCAAGACGGTCCGTGGACTTACAGTTGGGATTTCGGCGACGGGAAAAAATCGACTACCGACGAGAAATATTTCATGCACAAATACGGCAAGTGGGCGCCAAACGCCAACGACAACATTTTCCATGTTACGTTGAGCGTGCAGAGCGAACATTGTAAAAACACAGTCAGTCATGATGTTACAATTCTGCCGCCTTATCCGCGAATCAGAATCACGAACGAGAAGCCCGCTGGTTGCGTGCCGCTGACGGTGCAGTTCGAAATTGAGGCCGAATACACCAAGACTTATGAGTGGACTTTCGACGATGGCACAACATCGACCGACCCAACGCCCGAACACACCTTTACCGAGCCTGGTATCTACAATGTCAAACTGACTGCATACGGCGACGGCGGTTCGCACTACGACTATGAGATAATCACGGTGCACGAGTTGCCGCAACCCGATTTCACAACATCGCCGCAGTTTGTGATGCTGCCCAACCAGCAGGTTCAGTTCTTCAATGCAACCCGCAACGGTTACAACTATGTATGGGATTTCGGCGATGGTACCTACTCGGCCGAGCAGAACCCGCACCACCTCTATACCGAAGAGGGAATCTACGATGTTAAACTTGTGGCTTACAGCACGCAGATGTGTGTTGATTCCATTCTGAAGATTGCCGAGGTCGAGGTGAGCGGTGCAGGCTACATCAAGTATCCTAATGCTTTCATGCCGTCCGACATGAGTCCGAGCGACGGCTCTTATCCCGTTCCCGACGATATGAACAATGTATTCCATCCCAAATGGTCGGGAGTGAAAGAGTATGATTTGTGGATTTTCAACCGCTGGGGTGAGATGCTTTTCCATACCACAAACATTGAAGTGGGATGGAATGGCAAGTACAACAACGATGGCAAAGACCTTGGACAGGATGTCTATTTCTGGAAGGCCAAGGGAAAATTCCAGAACAACACACCATTCAAGATTGCTGGCGATGTAACCCTAATTCGTAAATGAAAATGAAGAAACTGAAATATTATATATTGTTACTGCTGCTTGGTGTAGGGTTTGAAGGCCTGGGCCAGGATCCGCAGTTCACCCAATTTTATTCCAATCCGTTGTATCAGGCGCCATCGTTCGCGGGTGGCATTTCGGGTTACCGCGTGGGCATGACCTACCGCGACCAGTGGCCGAAAATGCCAGGCTTGCTCACCACCATTAATATGTATGCCGATATGAACATGCTGAAGATTAATAGTGGTTTCGGTGTTATCGCTTTGCGCGACCAGATGGGTTCGGCCAATTACACTCACACCTACATCGGTTTTCTCTACTCTTACAATGTCCGCATAACTCGTACCATCTATCTCCGTCCTGGCTTGGGATTCTATTATGGACAGCGCAATCTTGACCGCGATAAATTAGTGTTTGCCAGTCAGTTATATTCTGAATCCGATTTGCAGCCCATCTTGCCCGATGAGTTTGTCAAGACACAATATTTCGATGGCAGTGCGTCGCTGCTTCTCTCGATGCGCAACAGTTGGATTGGTATTTGTGCCGACCACCTTATGCGCCCTAACGAGTCGGTAACCGATTTTGCTTACCGTTATCCTGTCAAATGGAATATTTTCGGCGGAACAAAAATATTCAAGGCCGAGCGACTGATTGGAACAAAGCGTCAGAGCATCACCATTGCCGGAAACTATCGCCATCAGGGGCAGACCGATCAGGTTGATGTGGGCTTGTATTGGAGTTATGCCCCGTTAGTGCTCGGTGTCTGGTACCGCGACCTGCCTTTGATTAAGGATTACAGCCGCCGTGATGCAATTTCGGTTCTGTTGGGCTACAACTACAAAGATTTGAATATCGGTTATAGTTACGATTTCACCATTTCGCGCCTTATAACATCCACAGGTGGTGCGCATGAGGTGTCGCTTTCCTACAAATTCGAAATCGAGCGCAAGCACAGGTTCAGAGCCATTCCGTGTCCTGAGTTCTAATCAAGGGCTGAATAACTGAATAACTGAAGTCCCGATAGTTGTAGGGATGGAGGAGTGTGTGCCCATCATCTCAAAAAAAACACTCTCCGTCAACTCTTATTTTGCGCATGAACAAATATTTAGTTACTTTGTAGTGTAAAAACGTACATCTATGAAAAGATATTTGTCGGCAGCACTATTAGTCTGCACATTAAGCGTCTTCGGGCAATCCCCAGAAAATGATGACAACATAATATTTTATGAAGGGTTTGAGTCTTCATCGGCCTCGCTACCCAATGGTTGGACGGGAGAGTACAAACAAGAAGACAGCCCCAAACCATCTTCGCTTAGATGGAAACTGAACAGTGGTGGAGCAAAACCAACAGGTAGTGATGTTGGCAAACCTGAAACTGCTCATGGAGGCGAAAAAAATGCATACCTCTATTATTTGTCGGTTTTGCACAAGCACAAGATGTATCTTGTAAGCCCGTCGATTGATTTTAAAAATTTCAATATAGCAGGTGCGAAAAAGCCGATGTTGGTCTTTTGGTATTCACAATATCAGGACCGTGCAAGTTTTGGAGATGATACGGGTGTTGACAATTTCGAATTTTCTCTCCACTATCGAATCGGCGGTGGCGATTGGGTTCCATTTGGCACGCCATACACTCTGCCTACCGATGACAGCGAGCCGTGGAAATGCGACTCGGTGATGCTTCCGAGTGCTGTTTGCAGTAGCAATGACGTGCAGATTGCCTTTTTGGGAGTTACCAAAACAGTCGGTCACGGATGCTGTATTGATGATGTCTCGGTTATTGAGACTGATGTGATCCCGAGAAAAGTTGAGAGCGTAACAGCCACTCATCCATCCACAAATGTGGTCCCGACAAATTCCATTGATAACTCAATCATGCGTTTGCGTATCAAAGTGAGTGGAAACGACGGCACAATAAAACTTAACTCTTTGACTGTAACGGCTTTGAATAATCAAACAATTGCCGCAGTTAAAGAAAATGGTATGAAACTATTCTACACTGCCACAGAAACTTTCAATGCCGATGCGCCGTTGGATACAACATCGATAGTGAACGGCAAGGCAACGTTCAGCAATCTCGATAGAAATCTGCCTACAGGAAACAGTTATCTTTGGATAACTTGCGACATAAAGGAAGACAACGAACACCGTTTCCGTAACAACATTCTTGACTTCAAAATTGAAGCAAATGATATAGATATCAGTGGTTTGACTTATCCTACAACGACGTTAAGTCCGAAAGGAAACCGAATTATTGCAGAGTCAATTTTCATCTACAACTTTGAAGATCAGACTTGGTCATTTGGTGGTGAGTTTGAGAGAGCAACTGCAAAACAACCTAATGGTCCGTTCGGAGGTACTGGCGGTGGATATCCCAACCCGTCAAGTGCTCATAGTGGAGCCTATATGATTGGAACCGACATCACTGGTCTTGGTACACTGAAGGGAAATTATGAAAAAGGAATAGGAACCGATGCATACTATGCTGAATCCGAATCGTTTAACTGTTACTATTACAAGGATATAAGTCTGATGTTCTACCGCTGGCTTAATGTCAGCAACAGTGATACAGCTGCTGTTAAAATCAGTTTTGATGGTGGATTGACATGGAGCAATATCTGGGCAAGTTCGTCATCGATTCAGGAGAAAGACTGGTCGTTCCAGTATTTGAACCTCAACAAAGTGGCCGACCGAAATCCGAATGTTAAGTTCCGTTTCACACTTGGCCCAACCCGAAGCGGCTTGGCATATAGCGGCTGGAACATCGACGATGTGGCACTTGTTGGAACCTATATTTATAAAGATGCGGCTCTGACTGAGATTCTTACGCCAAACACGGCTTGCGGACTAGGCACTGACGAAGAGATCACAATTTGTTTGAAGAACGTGGGATTCAACGACATAAACGCAAAAAGCAATTCTGCGGAAGACAGTCTGATTGTAAGTTATAAAATCGATGGCGGTGCGTGGGTTACCGATACTGTTAAAGAGGACATCAAGCGCGATGCAGAAATGCTTTACACATTCAAGACAAAAGCCGATTTGAGTAAGTTCGGTCCGCATGATATTGTGGTTAAAGTATCGTTGGGCAAGGATGTTAATGGCAACATAATTGATGAAGACGAGCGTAACGATTTTGCTCAGAAAACTATAATGACACTGCCATATCGTGATGTTCCGTATGTTCAGAATTTCGACAGCATCGGCGATTACTGGTTCAGCAGAGGTGATACATGGCAATACGCCAGTGTGTCGGAGAAAGATGTGGAAAATCTGCTGAAGTACCGAAGCAGCGGAACATGGCAGTATGGCAAACCGAGTTATTCGGGCTCGCCGTGCTGGTACACAAAAGTTGCTGATACAACCTACGCGGCTCATGATTCGGCTTGGCTCGAAACACCATGTTTCAATATGAAAGCCATGCAGAAGCCAATTATCGAATTCCGATTGAGAGGCAGTTCTGCAAGTACCGACGGCTTGGCTGTTTATTATTCAGTTGACAATGGCGAAGTTTGGAAACTTCTGCCTGCATACGCAAGCACACTGCCGCATCCGAATTGGAACTGGTACAACACAGCAACGGTGGCGGCTTTGAAAACAGCAGGCTGGAGCGGAAAATTCGGATGGCAAACAGTCAAGCAACTGCTGCCCGACGAGATTGCCGAGCAAGATTCAGTTAAGTTCCGCTTTGTGTTTGCTTCGGGTAAAACTCCTGCAGGCTTTAAAGGCGAAGGTTTTGCCATTGACGATTTCCGCATGTATGAATCGCCGATCGATGTGGGAATTGCCGAGATAATTGAGCCAGTTGATGCGTGCGAATTGTTTGAGGAGCAGCCTATTACGGTGGCCATTAAAAACTGTGGTTTGCGCGGTGTAATCCCAACCGACAGCCTTATTGCAAGCGTCGTCATCAACGACAAACTGACATTGACCGATACCTTGTTTGTAATTGACACACTTGCTGTTGGCGATACTATTCATCACACTTTCGGTCAAAAGGTGAACATGTGGTATAAGAAAGCCTACAAAATGACGGCTTTCACGCTGGCTGCTGGCGATACTATGCAGTTGTTCAAAAATGGCAGTCCGTTGACTGGTGGCAGTGGTGTGAACAACGACACTCTGCAAGCAGTGGCAAATGTGCTTGGTGAGCCGCAGTATGACCTTGGCGCTGATATTGGTACACTTGATCCTTCTGCTACACAACTTGATGGTCGTACACTTTCTGATGGAATTACACCTTTTGATGAGTATAGATGGAAATACAAATATGAATTACCAAATGGTGAGATTGCAGTTGTTCCAGAGGATTGTTATTTTGATGAGTCGAAACGCAAACTCAAAAAGTTGATTGATTTCCCTGCTGTCGACGGAGAGTATGAGTACTATATTTATGATAGCGTCCGAGTTGGACAATGTTGGTCGACAGATAGCGTAAAAATCATAAAATCAAAAACTGATGTCGGCATTATAGCCGATAATGAGAATCTGAATCTTCCATCAGAGTTCTGCATCAACACTGATTTCAATAATATTACAGTTAAGGTTAAGAATATGTCGGGTGTTGATGAAGGAGAAGTTCCTGCTGGACAAACGATCAGCATTTGTTATCGTATGTTCGATGCCGACTCTAACCTATACACTTATAGCGAAGATACTATTTTGGAAGGTGGTTTCGCAAAACAAGCAACATTCCTTTACAAATTCAAGCAGCAGCCTAAGTTCGAAGTTGATGGTGAGCAGAAAATTTGGTTTTTTACACAGATACGTGCCGACATTGACCATTCTAACGATACACTTGCTCCAGTGACGGTTACCGTATGGCCATTGCCAACAGTCGATCTTGGAGTTGACAGCATCTTAATTGCCGATCCGCGAACAGTGGTTCTTAGCACAGAAGCCATCGATGGTGCTAAATACAAATGGTATTCATGGCATAGTTATGCAGATTCGACTAATAGTACATGTTATGCTGGTTCGACTAATAATTCATTTACTATAACCGACAGTTTGTCTGCAAAATATAAAGTATTGGTTACTGATGTTAACAAATGTGCCACCGTGGCTGACAGCGTATCGGTTGTAACCGACGACTGGACTTTCGCAGGGTTGTTGTCGCCAACCAACCAATGCGAGCCGCAAAGCGGAATGGATGTTACCGTAAGTCTTGTGAACAATAGTCTGAACAAATATGGTGAGAACTATCGCATTCCTGCAGTAGTCAACGTGAACGGCACTGTGACGCGCGACACGATTGTGCTTACTGATAGTGTTTATGCTCACGACACCATATCGTACAAACTGAAAACTACGGCAAGTTTCTCGGAGATTGGTCAATTCCCTGTCAGTGTGAAGATTATGCCGCCGCACGACATCGACCGCGATGACACATCAAATGTTGCTTTTGAATATGTAAACATTTGGGGCATCCCAAGACTTGATTTGGGCATCGACACCATTTTCACCCTGCAGCCTGACACTGTAGTGCTCGATGCTGGTCCCGAGTTCTCATGGTTCAAATGGAACAAAAAGAACGAATACATGGATCAGACATATAACGTGCTTACTACCGACAACACCTGCTTCGTGTTTGCGATGAATGAGCATGGTTGCTATGCCGATGACCAGAAAATCAGAATCTACGATGATTATATTGGTGATACCATTGTGGCTACCGATACAGTGATAATCATTACAACCGATGTCGAGTTTGATGAGATAATCTCACCAGTTTCGTCGTGCGACATTGCCTCGGCTGATGTGCTCACAATCGATATCCGCAATAATGGTTTGTCGGCCATCAAGAATGGAACCGAGTTGCCAGTGAAAGTCAAAATCAACGACGAGGCACCAAAAACTGTGACATTCAAACTGAAAGAGCAACTCAAAGTGGGTGCTACCACGCAGTTGTCGATGCCGTTCGCCACTGATTTTGAGAGCGATAAGGAGTACGTTGTAAAAACGTGGCTCAATTGGTATCTCGACCGCTTCCACAACAACGACACTTCAACCATAACGGTCAGCCAGTTCCCGCACCCGAATGCATTCAGCCTTGGTGATGATATCTACACAACCCAACCTGATACAATAGTGTTGAAGGCTCCTGAGAAGCAGTATTACTATTCGTGGAGCAACGGCCTGCGTGGCGATTCGGTTGCTTCAATCGCTCTGCCTAACGCTGCTTCGACAAGTTATTCGGTGAGAGTCTTCAATGAGTACAACTGCATCACCGCCGACACAATGTCGGTATTCACCTACGACCTTGAGTTCTCTGCCTTCACCGATAAGAAGAAAGAGAACAGCAACAGTTGCGAGCCGATTGAAGATGCTGTTGTTCACGGAAAAGTATCGGTCAAGAGTCTCGATGAGATTCCTGCTGGGACCAATATGACTGCTAACTTCGATTTCAACGGAAATAGTGGCAAGGTTGAAATCACCTTGCCAACGCCGATAAACAAGGACAAACCGTATACGTTTGATTTTAAGGAGAAAATCAACGTTCCTGATACGGGCAACTACGTCATGAAGTCGGGCCTGACAGTGAACAATATGCGCGAGGCCGATACAGCCAACTTCAAGGCAACCGAGTTCCGCGTTGGCACCTATCAGTTGCCGTTTGTGGATACGGTATCAACCCGAGAGAATGTCTACACCATTGATGCGGGCAACTTGTTCTCGATTTTCGACTGGTACACCCAACAGCACCACGACGGTCAGACTCTGACGGTTGTTAAGTCGGGCGATTACAGACTGAAGGCTACCGACATCAACGGTTGCGAGACTGAAGATTCAACCTACGTGCTGTTCATCAGACCTCGGTATGAAATTGCAAAAATTGAATTCGATACTCTGCTTTGCGAGAACGCTGAGCCGTCGAAAATATCGTTCTACTTGAAAAACACTGGCAACGATATTATTGCCAGCGGCAGTCAGGCTGAAATTTCATACATGACCAACGATTCGGTTCTTAATAAGGAGACATTCACGTTCAACAAGACCGTTAGAGAGAAGGATTCCATTTTGGTATCGTTCAACAAGTTGGCTGATTTCTCTAAAGTGGGTGAGGATTCTGTAAGAATCAAAGCGGTTATTGCAGGATTTGAGACTGCAAAGTCTGTGGCTGTCGTAACCAAAGCAAATCCAAAAGTTAGCCTTGGCGACGATTTCGCTACAACCAATACCGATACAATTATCTCGGTAGGTGCTGGTTTTGCCGATTATCTCTGGAGTACAGGCGAAACTTCTGCAGGAATAAGCATCAGCAAGGACGGTAACTATTGGGTTAAGGTACACGATGAGTTCGGTTGCGCAAATGCCGACACTGTTCATGCACACTTTATTCCTGCCACCATTGCTATTTCAAAAATGATGAGTCCCGAATCGGCTTGCGGCAGCATAACCAACCAACCGATTGTATTTGAACTTATTAACAATAGCAAAACTGTTGTTAGGAAAGGACAGAAGATTGGTGTTACCTGCGTTATCGACAACATACAGGAGATTAGTTACACAGCAACTTTGGTTGATAATTTCGCGCCAAGCGCTGTTTACAGCGATACTATTGGTAGTGGCTTGAATATAAGCGAGGTTGGCGTTCACACGCTGAAATTCATCTCTGATGTTGATGGAGTGGCCAACGACACAGCCATATACGAGGTTGAGGTTTATGGTCTGCCAGAATTGAGTTTCGAGGCCGACACCATTAAGACAGAAGAATATCCATATATATTGAAAGCCAACACAACGGCAGATGGATTGGCCTATATGTGGAGCACCAACGAGACTACTGACAGCATCACCATCGGCAATGACAGTAAATATTTCTTGAAAGTGACCGACGGCCATGGCTGCTGGTCGATGGATTCGGTTGTTGTGCGTAAGATTGAGAAGATAGTGCCGCCTGACACTCCGCATGTTAATCCGCCTGATACATCGAGGGTTGGAATTAACATTACGTCGGTGTCAAACGTTGTTGTCTACCCGAACCCGACAAACAATATCTTGAATATCGATTTCGGCGACTTCGGCAATGGCGAGCGTAGGATTTTGATAGCGAACGCTACAGGTCAGATAATATTCGCATCGAAACAAACATCTGACATCATGCAAATCAACGTTGTTGATTGGGCTGACGGAATGTACTTCGTCAAAATTGAGGGCGATGGTGAAAGCCGAATACTGAAATTTGTTAAGCAGTAGGTGTTTTAGAATAGACGCTGAAAAATAGATTTAAACGAGAAGTTAGTTACCTTATAGGTGGCTAACTTCTTCGTTTTTAGTCAGAAATGTTATGTCAAATGTATGGTCAATGCGTTTTCTGAAACGTATACGTGAAGTTGAGGCAAACCAGTGCAGAGTTTGCCCATCAGCGTTTATTGGTTAAGAACCAATTACTTATCGAAAAACATCATTTTAATGCCGACAACGAAAAGAAGAACTGCAAAGCATTTTTTTACAATGTGTTCGGGCAGGCCGATGGCGATTTTCGAAGAGAAATAACTTCCAATCATGAAGGCGCACATTATTATTAGTGCGGCCTTGACATCGACAAATCCGGCTTTGTAGTAGTTGATTACAGCAAAAATGCTGACTGGCGGCAGCATGATGGCAAGGCTTGTAGCCACCGACTGCTGCTGTGTGAAACCCAAAAGATAGACCATGGCGGGCACCATTATTATTCCGCCGCCGATTCCCAAAATGCCTGATATTGCGCCGGCTATAACGCCAATCAAAATCAGAGCAAGAAGCATTCCTATTGACATAACTTTACTTTTTTGCAAATATATCGTTTTTGGCCGATGTGTGTATTGAGCCTAATTATGATGCTGTTTTCAGGCCAATAAAAGTGGTTCGTCGTTCATTTTCAGTAGATTAAGCAGTTCGCTGATTTTTTCGATTCGGAACATCCGGCTGTGGTCGAAATCATCGATCACCTCGTGTTGCCACATAACATGATATGGAATGTGGACTGCCCAAGCGCCCATGTTCAGTGCTGGCAGCACATCCGATTTAAGCGAGTTGCCAACCATCATCAGTTCACTTGGCGCGACATTCAGCGTTCGGCACAAATCGACATATTGTTGCGCGGTCTTATCGCTGACAATCAAAATATTGTCGAAATAGGGTAGGAGCCCCGACCGTTGCAGTTTGTGCTCTTGTGTCAGCAGTTCGCCTTTGGTGAAAACTGCAAGGCGGTAGCGTCCGTCGGCTTTGAGTTGGCGCAGAGTCTCTTCAACACCCTCAAGTGGCGTGGCTTTCAGGCGCAGCAGTGTCCGGCCAAGTTCAATGATTCGGGCAATGTCGGTTGCCGGAACCTTTCCGTGGCTCACTTTGACGGCATTTTCGACCAGCGATAGCGTGAAAGCCATGGCTCCGTAACCATAATCAGGCATATTAGCCATCTCTGTATCAAATAGTTGCGTAGATATTTCCTCTGCCGTTCCGAATGGCGACAGAATCTTGCACATCTCTTTTTCCACATCGAGAAAAAAGGGTTCGTTATCCCACAATGTGTCGTCGGCGTCGAAGGCTATTGCTCTGATGTTCATGGTGATATGGTTAGAACTGATATGGATATTCGATTTCTTCGAGGAATAGAGCGTTGGCTGCGGCTGATGAGCCAGCTTTTCCTCGGTCTTTGGCCTCGATAATCTTGCAAAAATCTTCAACAGACATCTTTCCCCGACCAATCTCAATGAGTGTGCCAACAATGGCGCGGACCATATTGCGCAGGAAACGGTTAGCACTGATTGTGAATGTGATACTGCCTCCATCAACTACCCAATTTGCTTCAAAAATAGTGCAGTTGTTTGTTTTGACGTCGGTATGAAGTTTGCTGAAACTGGTGAAATCGGTGTAGTTTTTCAGCAATGTTGCCGCCTCGTTCATCTTATCGATGTCTAGTGCCTGAACCCGATGCAAGAATTGGTAGTTGAACACATCTTTTTGGGTTGTAAGATAGTAGCGGTAGGTGCGTTTCACTGCATCGAAACGAGCGTGTGCAGTGTCGCTGACGCGGGCAATTCGCTGAATGTTAATGTCGTATGGCAGAATGCAATTTAGTTTGTAGAGCAGATTTGCATCGGTGTGCAGATTGTCGGTTTCGCAGTCGAAATGTGCCACGTAGTTTCTGGCATGCACTCCGGCGTCAGTTCGGCCGGCGCCAGTAACCTCAATAGGCGTGCCAAGCAGCGTTGAAAGCGCCGTTTCAACGCGTTCCTGAACGGAGTCTTGCCCGGGTTGTCGCTGCCAACCGCAGAAATTCGTTCCATTGTAGTCTAAAACAACAAAATAGCGCGCCATGTTTTGATTGCTGATTTATGCCTGTTTAATGCAATTTTAAGCAAATATAAACCATATAAACAACAAAGCCAACAATTTGGAAATCAAATTATTGGCTTTCTTTGTGACCCGCCAGGGGATCGAACCCTGGACCCACAGATTAAGAGTCTGTTGCTCTACCAGCTGAGCTAGCGAGTCAGCGGTGCAAAGGTAGAAAAAACTTAAAATGGCAATGGCTCATGGCACTTTTTTTTGAATATTTTCTTTTATCTTGCACCATATTACAAAAAACGAACATTTATCTATAACTAAACTATTGATTATGAGAATTGTATTAAAAAGTGTTATGGCTGCCGCGCTGGTGTGCGGAGCAACTGTTGTCATGGGACAGAACAAAATCGTCCTCCACCCCGAAAACGCAAAACAAACCATCAGCAAAGACATTTACGGACACTTTGCCGAGCACCTGGGGCACTGCATTTATGGCGGCATCTACGTTGGTGCCGACTCGAAGATTCCAAACACCAATGGTTACCGCAACGACGTGGTTGAGGCGCTCAAAGCCTTGAAAATCCCCGTGCTGCGCTGGCCGGGCGGTTGCTTTGCCGACACCTACCACTGGAAAGACGGCATTGGTCCGAAAGAGAAACGTCCGTCAATCATTAACACCAACTGGGGCGGTGTGACGGAGGACAACAGTTTCGGAACGCACGAGTTTCTCGATTTCTGCGAACTGCTCGGCTGCGATGCATACGTGAACCTGAATGTTGGCTCGGGCGATGTGCGCGAGGCTGCCGAATGGGTTGAGTACATTACTTCGTCGAACGAAAGCCCGATGACGCAACTGCGCAAGCAGAACGGACGCGAGGACCCGTGGAACGTGAAGTATTTCGGCATTGGTAACGAGAACTGGGGCTGCGGCGGCAATATGGAACCTGAATACTACGCCGACCTTTACCGCCGTTTTGCAACCTTCTGCGGTGGCGCGCCTTATCGCATTGCCTGCGGTGCCACTGCCGACGACCCCAACTGGACCGAAGTGTTGATGAAAAAGACTGAAAAACAACACAGTATCACACAAGGTTTGTCGCTGCACAAATACACTCTGCCAATCAATACCTGGACAGGTTCAAAGGGCTCTGCCACCGATTTCAAAGAAGATTTGTGGTACTCGACCGTGAGTGAGGCGTGGGCGATGGACAGCCTGCTCGACCTTCACATTGGCATTATGCAGAAGTACGACCCAAACAACGAGGTAGGCGTGATTTTCGACGAGTGGGGCTGCTGGTACGATGTTGAGCCTGGCACCAATCCAGGATTCCTTTATCAGCAGAACACAATGCGCGACGCCATTGTGGCAGGTATGGGCTTGAACATTTTCAACAACCACGCCGAGCGCGTGCAAATGGCCAATATCGCGCAGATGGTCAATGTGTTACAGGCTGTTATCCTGACAAAAGACGAGCAGATGGTGCTCACACCGACATACTACGTTTTCAAAATGTATGCCGACCACCAGGGCGCGAAGATGGTGCCGACTGACGTTCAGAGCAATAAGTACACTTTCGAAGGTAAATCGACCAAAACAATTTGTGCTTCGGCTTCCGAAAAAGACGGCGTGGTGACTCTGACGCTCGTCAATCTGAACCCCAACAAGGGCGAAACCGTTGATATTGAACTTGGTAGCACTCCGGCAAAAAATATGAAAGGTGAGATTGTTACGGCGCAGAAGATGAACGATTACAACGATTTCGGAAAGGCCGAAAAGATAACCTTGAAACCTTTCAATTCAGGCGTACAGAAATCGTCGAAAGGCACATTAAAAATTGAAATGCCAGCAATGTCGGTGGTCAAACTTCAATTCTCAAATAACAAATTATGAAAGCATTGCACATTGCGGCCGCTGCCGCGATAATCTTGACGGGCTGCACAAAGGCCGACACCGAAGTGACTTCGCCCGATGGTCGTATAAATGTCAGTTTCAGCCTTACGGCGAAAGGCGAGCCGCGCTACTCGGCGCAACTCAATGGCCAGACGGTTATTGGCGAATCGGCGTTAGGACTCGATGTTGAGGGCTGCAACCTGAAAGATGGATTCCGCCTGATTTCGACGGCAGAAACGGTTGTCGATGAGCAATATTCGCTCAAAACCGGCAAGCAGACCGATTATCACTATCGTGCCAACGAAAAGATTTTCAAATTATTGGCCCAATCGGGCGATACGCTCGGCATTGCATTCCGTTTGTCGAACGATGGTTTTGCTTTCCGTTATCAGATTAACTCGCTGAAGGGCGAGCAAAACATTGTGGCTGACGAGTTTAGCACTTTCCGCTTAGCCGACAGCGCAAGAGCGTGGCTGCAGATTATGGCCATTGCCAAAACTGGCTGGTGTGGCACAAATCCGTCGTACGAAGAGAATTATACTCAAGACGTACCTGCCGGAACGCCTTGTCCGTGGCCGTCGGGCTGGGCTTATCCCGCTCTGTTTCAGAGTAATGGTGCTTGGGTGCTAATCTCGGAAACGGGACTGACTACGCAATATTGCGGCACCCGCCTGACCGAAATCGCGGGAACGCCCGAATATAAAGTCCGCTTCCCGATGCCGCAGGAGGTTATCGACACGGCAACACAAAATGTGAAGCCGGTGCTCGAATTCCCGTGGCAGTCGCCGTGGCGCACGGTGTCAGTTTCCAGCAACCTGAAAGGCATTGTGGAATCGACCATTGGCACCGATTTGGCGGCGCCCGCCGTCGATGGCGACTACTCGTGGGTGAAGCCAGGACACGCGTCGTGGAGTTGGGCCAAACTGAAAGACGAGTCGGTGGTGTACGACGTGCAGAAGCGCTTTGTCGATTACGCCGCCCGGATGCATTGGGAGTACTGCCTTGTGGATGTCAATTGGGACCAAAATATCGGCTACGACCGCATTGCCGAACTCTCGCAGTATGCTGCCGCGAAAGGCGTTGGGCTGATTTTGTGGTACAACTCGTCGGGTGCTTGGAACACAACCGAATACACGCCAAAAAGTCGCTTGCTCACCGCCGAAATGCGCGAGCAGGAGTTCAGCCGTTTGGAGCAGATGGGCATTAAGGGAATCAAAGTCGATTTCTTTGCCGGTGATGGACAGCCAGTTATGCAGTATTACCGCGACATTTTCACAGACGCCGCCCGTCACCACCTGATGGTGAACTGTCACGGCGCAACCCTTCCGCGCGGTTGGCAACGAACCTACCCGAATCTGGTTACGATGGAGGCCGTGAAAGGCTTTGAGTATTCGACATTTACGCAAGAGTATCAGGATATGATTCCGACGCAGTCGTGCTGCTGGCTCTTCACTCGCAACGTGTTCGACCCGATGGATTTCACACCGATGAGCCTTGCGGCGATACCGGGCATTGAGCGCGCCACAACCAACACCTTCGAGTTGGCTTTGCCAGTGCTGTTCCTGTCTGGCGTTCAGCATTTTGCCGAAGCCGATGACGGAATGGCCGCACAACCCGATTATGTTGTCAGCCTTTTGCAGGATTTCCCGACTACTTGGGAGCAAAGTCAATTTATCGACGGCTATCCGGGCAAGTATTTTGTAGCGGCACGCAAGTCGGGCGGCAAGTGGTATGTTGCTGGAATCAACGGCGAGAAGGCCGCACGCCGTCTGACGCTCGATTTGAGCGCCATTGGCTCAGCAGGCAAGGCCGAAATCTTCACCGACACCGACAACAAATGGCAGATGGCTCATTCCATTGCCGAAAACGTTGATTTGAAAGCATTTGAAGTGACAATGCAGCCGAATGGCGGCTTTGTGGCGGTGTTTGAGTAACTGGTAGGATTATTTTTAAGACTTGTTTCAGCCAAAATCGACACTTGCCGGTTTTGGCTGTTTTTTTCCCATACGAAAAGTGCAGAAAATGTAACTCAGAGTTTTGCGTTTGCCCCGCACTTAAAAATTAGTTTTTTCTCTTTCAATTTCAGATATAATTGCCGTTTCGGCCCGTTCGGCGGGTTGGCGCGCCATTGAAAAGCCGATTTTAGCGTTACATTAGCGCCGAAAACACACGGGGCAACTCTTTCGGAATATAAGTCAAACAATTAAAATTATACAAAATGTTAAGAATGAATTATTTATCCAATTCATTGGCAGCAAGGCGACTGTTGCTGATGGCGGCTTTTGTGGCCGTTGCGCCATTGAAATCGAACTCGCAAATCGCCTTCCAACAGAGTGGCAAGGCCGATTTCTGCCTGAACAACACAAGCATAATCGCCGATGAGAGCGACTATCCAGGCGTGCGCCGTGTGGCGGGAATCTTTGCCGACGACGTCAATCGCGTGACAGGCCAGCGGCCAACGGTGGCAACCGCCGTTTCGGAAATGCCGCAGGCTGTGATTGTGGGCACTATCGGCAAAAGCCCGATTATCGACAAATTGGTGAAAAGCAAGAAGATAGACGTTAAAGGCGTGGCCAATCAGTGGGAAGCAACTCTGATTCAGGTGGTTGACAACCCGACGAAGGAAATCGGCCGCGCGCTTGTGATTGCGGGCGCCGACAAGCGCGGAACCATTTACGGAATGTTCCACCTGTCAAGGCTGATGGGCGTTTCGCCGTGGTATTTTTGGGCCGATGTGCCCACCGTGCACCACGACAGCGTTTTCCTGACAACGCAGAAAATCGTGCTCGAAACACCGAAAGTCAAATATCGCGGAATCTTCCTGAACGACGAAGCGCCGTGCCTAACCACTTGGGTTAAAAATACTTACGGCACCGATTTTGGCGGCAACAAGTTCTATGCCGATGTGTTCGAACTGATTCTTCGCCTGCGCGGAAACTTTATGTGGCCCGCAATGTGGGGTTGGGCTTTCTATGCCGATGACCCCGAAAACAGCCGCACCGCCGACGAGTTCGGCATTGTGATGGGCACGTCGCACCACGAGCCGATGGCGCGCAACCACCAGGAATGGGCGCGTCACCGCGATGAGTATGGCGTGTGGGATTATCCTAGCAATCAGACGGTTATCGATAAATTCTTCCGTGAAGGAATTGAGCGCTCGAAGGACAACGAGGACCTGATTACCATTGGTATGCGCGGCGATGGCGATACCGCGATGGGCGGCAAGGAAGGCCACGACGACGAGTATATCTCTGATGATGAGAAAAATAAGCGTTTGCTTGAGAAAATTATTGATAATCAGCGCAAAATCATTGCCGATGTTACGGGCCGACCAGCCAGCGAGCGGCAACAGGTTTGGGCGCTCTACAAAGAGGTGCAGACTTATTACGATTTGGGCCTGCGCGTGCCCGACGACGTCATTATTCTTTTGAGTGACGACAATTGGGGCGATGTCCGCAAACTGCCAACGGCCGCCGAACGCAATCGCAAGGGCGGTTGGGGCATTTACTATCACGTTGATTATGTGGGTGCGCCACGAAACTCGAAATGGCTGAATATCACACCGATACAGAATCTGTGGGAACAACTTCAACTCACCTACGCATACGGCGTCGACAAACTGTGGGTGCTCAACGTAGGTGACTTAAAACCAATGGAATACCCCATTACGTTGTTCCTTGATATGGCAATCAATCCAGAGAGTTTCAATGCCGAGAATTTGCTCAACCACACGCTCAAGTTCTGTGCCGAGCAATTTGGTGAAAATCAAGCCGTTGAAGCCGCACGAATACTTAATCTTTACAGCAAATACAATGGCCGCACCACCGCCGAGATGATGGACCACCGCACCTTCGACCTTGCCAGCGGCGAGTTCAAACAGGTGACCGACGAGTATCTGAAACTCGAAGCCGAGGCTCTGCGCCAGTACATTTCGCTGCCCGATGAGTATCGCGACGCGTATAAACAGTTGATACTCTTTCCTGTACAGGCGATGGCCAACATTTACGAGATGTATTACGCCCAGGCAATGAACCTTGATTTGTATAAGCGAGGTGATGCCGCCGCCAACCAGTGGGCCGACAAGGTTGAGGCCTGCTTTGCCCGCGACGCCGCTCTGCACCACGACTTCAACAAGGTGATGGCAGGTGGAAAATGGGACGGAATGATGATTCAGAAGCACATTGGCTACACCAATTGGAACGACAATTTCCCTGCCGACCGTCTGCCGCGTGTGCAACGCATTGAAAAACCGACAATTGGCGGATTCTCATTCAAGGCCGACAAGCGCGGCTACACGGCAATTGAGGCCGAGCACTATTTCGATGCCAAAAAGAACTCGCAAACCAATTGGACCACAATCGATTATATGGGCCGCACGTTGAGTGGCGTGGCTCTGATGCCGTACACCGCCGCAACCGACGGCGCCGCTCTGACCTACAAGGTTGAGTTGCCCGCGGGCGTTAGCAAGGTGAAGGTTCACGTTGTGGTGAAATCGACGCTTGCCTTCAACGGCACGGGCCACCACTATCAGGTTGGTTTTGAGGGTGGAAACACCGAAACTGTCTTCTTCAACGAGTTCCTGAACGAGGACCCGAAAAACATTTATTCGATTTATTATCCGACAGTTTCGCGCCGCGTTGCCGAAAACACCGTAAAATTGTCCGCCGCCGAAGGTTGGAACACGCTAACAATCAAACCGATGGACCCAGGAATCGTCTTCGAGAAGATTGTTGTCGATTACGGCGGCTACACGCAACAGTTCCTGTTCGGCACCGAATCGGAATATGAAAGGAAATGATTTGTAGGGACACAATGCTTGTGTCCGCCTAAAGGGATGCGATTCGTCGCATCCTTTTTTTGTTTGCAGGAATCTGTGCGCTGTTGGGTTGTGCTGTTATTGCGTCGCTAGAATTGGAAATAGATGAACGGCTGCAACCCCGATTGGCTGAACTGCACGAGCACAAACACTACAACCACCGTCACTGCCACTTGAAGCCACATAGGCATTACCGCAAACTGACCGCGGTACCAGTTTTTAAAACCATCTGGCAACCAATGGATTACATAAGTAGTAACCATTACGGTGATAATCTGCCAATAGGCTGCCAAATATTCGCCAATATGGTTGGCATTGAAGGCTGTAAATATCTGATTCAGAATTTCATTGGCTGTGGCGAGCGAGTCGGCGCGGAACACAATCCAAGTGAAGGCCACCACATTGAATGTCAGGAATATTTTAAGCGGACGCAGACGGCTGTTTGTCCCGAATATCGATTTAAATAACTTATCGACAATAAGATACAATCCGTGCAGTGCGCCCCAAATAACAAATTTCAAGTTGGCACCGTGCCAGAGTCCGCCAATCAGCATAACCAAAAACAGGTTGATGTAGGTGCGCACGCGGCCTTTGCGGTTACCGCCAAGCGGAATGTAAAGGTAGTCTCGCAGCCACGATGAGAGCGAGATATGCCAGCGCCGCCAGAAATCGGTGGGGCAGTCGGCTTTGTAGGGCGAGTTGAAGTTCACGCTCAAGCGGAAGCCCATCCACAGAGCAATGCCGATGGCAATGTCGGTGTAGCCCGAGAAATCGCAGTAAATCTGTATGGCATAGCCATATACGCCCAAAAGATTCTCGAATCCAGAGTAGAGTGTGGGCGAGTCGAAAATGCGGTCGACAAAGTTCACCGAGATGTAGTCAGCGACAATTATCTTCTTGACTAAGCCATTGATAATGAAGAATAAACCTTGTCCGAACTCTTCGCGGTAGATGAAGAACGGACGGCTGATTTGCGGCACAAAATCGGCGGCGCGGACAATTGGGCCGGCAACAAGTTGCGGGAAAAATGTCAGATAAAACCCGAAGTCGAAAATGCTTGTAAGTGGTTCAATCTTACGGCGATAGATGTCGGTCACGTAACTGATGGCCTGAAAGGTGAAAAACGATATTCCGACGGGCAGCACAATGTCCGACACCTGCGGACGGCCGCTGACAATGGCTTGCAGGCTGTCGCCCAGCCAGTCGTGAATGCTGACGTTGACGCCCGTGAGTTGCGTGAACCAACCGGCAAACAGGTACACATATTTATAATAAATGAGCCACGCAAGGTTGAAAACAACGGCCACGGCCAGCCAGCGCTTGCCAGTGGTGCGGTTGGCGGCAATGGCGCGTCCAAAACCATAGTTGGCTAACACTGACAATATCAGCAAGATAAAGTAAAATCCGCTCGACTTGTAGTAGAAAAACAGACTCGCAACCAAAAGCCACACGCTGCGCCATTTCAACTTTTTGTGAATCAGGCAGAAAACAGCAAAAACCACCACAAAGAAAATCCAGAATGACGGCCTTGTGAAAAGCAGCGGCTGATTAGCATCGAACTGTAACCAATTTATCATTGCGGTGCGGTTTAATCGTCAGTGAATGAGTCTTTTGGCCAAAACATACCCGACAAAAGCGCGTCTATCAACAGGTGAGCCTGAAATTTGTATCCGCTGCGCGTAAGGTGCACGTAATCAGACGCTATCAGCCCGGCATCGTACCAAAGACCGATTTTTTCGGGGGCTCCCATTATGGCGTTGAAATTCCAGACGCTGCAGTTCAGCCGTTTGGCTTCGCGGCAGATTGTTTCGGTGCAAATCACGGCGTTTTGATTTGGCTTGCCCGACAGTTTGTTGTTACCGGGAGTGGTGAGCAGAATGGCGCAATCGGGCTGTGCGGTGCGGATTTCAGCCACCAGTTTTTCGAGTTGCGCGGCAAACGCAGTGCTGTCGAAACGCGGCATATACGAGTCGTTAGTTCCCAACGAAACTATCACTAAATCAGGATGTAAGGCCGTGAGTTGAGCCGCAAAACGCTCGCATTTCAAGTACGACGAAACCCGCGCGCCGTTCACGCCGGCAGCGTGATATTCAACACCTTCGGCGTCAAACAAATTGAGCCCGTAAAGGGTAAACGACTGTTGGTCAGCGTTTTTCCGGCGGAAGCCAATGGCCACCGAGTCGGTGTGGCAGTGCAGATTCCAGACAATACTTTGTGACAGGAAACTAAAACTCTCAATTTCAGCGCCTTCTGGGTAAAGAATCTGGGGTTCGAGACTTGTGGCGCCAACTTCGGCAAACATCTGCAAATGTGTTCCGCCGTAGAATCCAAAATCATTATCGCGAACTTTAATAATCAGATACGCCGTATCATTGCTGACGGTAGCGCTCATTCCAGTCAAGCCCAAAGTGCCGCACTCTTTTTCGGTTGACTTGTGGCAAGTCCACTCGCCGTGCCACGTCACGCGGTAGTTGTTTGGGCTGTTGGTTTTAGCCAAAGCGTAGGGGAAAAACAGTCCGCGTGATGGTTGCAAACGCCCAGTCATCATGTGCATGCATCGCCGCATCTCGCCAGAGAAAAAGTCGGCTTGAAGATGCGAGTCGCCAATGTGGACAATGCTCACGCGGGCGGTGTCGCTTTCAGTGCAGGCTGCCAACTTGCCGCCAAAGCGTTGCCATGCAGAGGTGTCGTGCAACTCAATCAGGTTGCGGCTGCGGTCGGCAACGGCGAAGGAGTCGGGGCAGAATGGCGCAATCGTAAACTGCGCGAAAGCCGCCAGACTGCTGATGACGAAAATCGATGATAAAACCAACCGGTGCATAAATCGGCCAAAAATAGCGTTTTTGGGGGATTGTGCTCAAATGTCCGATAAAATCTACTTATGATATTAGCAAAAAAACTCAGCCAAAACCGAAGTGTTTGTCGGTTTTGGCTGAGAGTTCAGGACTTTTATAAAGTTCCTTATTGTGAAAATGCGTCTATATGGTGTCAATCTGTTTGAACTGTTATTCAGTTACTGTAACAGTAAAACTCTTGCTGAATTTGCCGTCGCCTTCCGATTTAACGGTGATTATGGCGGTGCCAGCGGCAACACCCGTAACTACACCATTGGCAACTGTTGCTACTGATGCGTCACTCGTGGTCCAAGTAATATTTTTATTTGTGGCATTGGATGGAACTACATCAACCTCAACAGTGTAACTTTCACCTTTTTTGACAGATATTCCTTTTTCAGCCGATATTTTCAGATTGATGTTGGTAACCTTGATAGGTTTTACTTCCACATTGCAAACCGCTTTTACTCCATCCGGGCTTGCTACTTCTATTTGACATTCGCCAACACTAATGGCTTGTACTTCACCATCTTCTCCGACTTTTGCCACAGTTGCATCTGTGGACTTGTACACCAATGCATTTTTGTAGCTCGCATCATTTGGTGAAACGGTTATTTTTAATTTTCCACTTTTCCCCACTTCGATTTCAAGTGGTGATACCTCTATTTTTTCTGTGCCAATTGCAGTCACAACAACAAGTATGCTCGGAGCGAAATCTTTATTGGTAGTAGTAGCCGTAATTGTAGCTTCTCCTACCTTAAGTGCAGTTATTGTACCAACTGGGTCTACAGAAACAATGTCAGCAGCAGAAGACCTCCATTCTACCAAACTCTCCACATATTTGGGATAAAGATTTAAATCTAATTGCTGGCTTTCTCCATAAAGCATATGGATTGTCTCGCCATCATTAATCATAGCATCTGAGATTGTTTCATCTTTTTCTTTGCAACTCGCAAAAATTGTCAATCCTACGATTGAAAATAATAATAATCTTTTCATACAATAAAGTTTAAAGTTGTTATTAAAAACGTGTATGCAATAATACCCTAAACGCTTATATCTTAACACCTTACAATATCCACTTTTGGTTGGCGGTTTTGTAATAATTTAGTTGACACTTTTGTTTCAAACGCATTGCTGACTAAGGAATGTAGGAAATCGCAAGGCAATAACTTCCTGATTTACATTTCAATAGACTCCTTAAGCATTGAAATGTAATCTACTCCCAATGTTTTCTGTGCCGCATACAATGTTGCAATGTGTGGAATTGGCGTATTGAAAATCTTGTAGCAGTTTTGGCGGCTGCAACACAGTTGACGACTGAACCACGTAACACTGCGGCCTTGCGCCTTCAAGTCGGCTTGAATCTGGTGTCCTATGTGTATATCCATAAAAAAGGCGTAAACTATCCGTTAAAAAGTTTACCCTATCCACAGGCACCGCCAAGTAACCCAATCAGCAGATAAACGCGAATAGCCCACGCCCTAAAGCGTAGACGTTCGCCATTTAATTCTCGCTGATTATCGAAATTGGCGGTTTCGTGGGTAGAGAATTAATGGAAACTGTCCATTAATTATATGTATTCAAATCTTTCTTTTTCTCTATAACAACTAATTAATTGATAAATATTTACTAATCAAAATAATAATTCCTAAATCCTAACTCCTACATAGATTCCAGCATCATCTTCAGCACAGTTTGTGCCGAAACCACGCGGTTGGCGGCCTCAGGAATCACAATTGAGTCGGGGCTTTCAATCACATCGTCGGTGACAATCATATTGCGGCGAACTGGCAGGCAGTGCATGAATTTAGCCTGATTAGTCCAACTCATGTGCTCAGTGTCAACGGTCCAACTCATATCCTTGCTCAGAATCTGGCCGTACTTGTCGGGGCAAGTAACGCCAGGGCACGACCAGTTTTTTGCGTAGATGAAATCGGCGCCTTCAAAGGCCTTCTTTTGGTCGTACTCAACACGTGCACCACGCACAAATTTTGGGTCCAACTCATAGCCTTTGGGGTGCGTGATGACGAAATCGACATCGGCCTCGTTCATGAAATCGGCAAACGAGTTTGGCACGGCCTGCGGCAGCGAGCGCGGATGCGGCGCCCAAGTCAGCACAACTTTCGGGCGTTTCACCTTCTTGTACTCCTCAATGGTGATAAGGTCGGCAAAAGCCTGAAGCGGATGGCAGGTTGCGGCCTCCATCGAGAATACCGGCTTGCCGGAATATTTAATAAACTGATTCAGAATCTTTTCAGTGTAGTCATCCTCGCGGTTCTCGAAGCGGGCAAACGAGCGCACACCCAGAATGTCGCAATACTGCGCCATCACTGGAATGGCCTCGAGCAAGTGCTCGCTCTTGTCGCCGTCCATCACCACGCCGCGCTCCGTCTCAAGTTTCCATGCGCCCTGGTTCACATCGAGCACAATCACGTCCATGCCCAGGTTGCGGGCGGCTTTCTGCGTGCTCAAACGCGTGCGCAGACTGTTGTTGAAGAAGATGAGCAGGCAGGTTTTGTGCTTGCCCAGATGCTCCCAACCGAAAGGATTCTTTTTCACTTCAGCGGCCATTTTCAAGGCCTCGTCAAGTTTTGGTAAATCAAATACCGATGTATATGTTCTCATTATTTTTGATTTTTGAATTTCGATTTTATGATTGGTGAATCGGTCAATTGGACAATCGGTGAACCGTATGACCACAACTCGATTATACGATTATACAGTTATCCGATTCAACATTTTCTTATTCTCACTCCTTCCCCTTATCGTTCCGTTTCAGCAGATTCCGCACGGCCATGCCCGAAATCACGGTGATTATTATCGCGCCAGCGACAAAGAAAATGCCGATGAAAAACATCAACCAGTAAGAACCTGACAGCGTTGGATTACCATCGCCGATGCTGTAGAATGAACCACTGAGCGCGACGTAACAGAAAAGCGTGAAAACCGTGAAAATGGCAACTGGCAAGTAGGTTATCGCCTTTTTGCCGCTCTGCCAGTACATCCAAAGCGAAACGCCCAAAAGCAACACAAAAAATACAATATTGGTGGTGGCGATTGGTTTTTGAATGGCGCTCAGCACATTGAACGCGGGCTCACCCGACAGGCTGCCCACTGTTGCGTTGGCCTGTGAGCACATTATCAGCATGACTGCCACATAAACAGCCGAAAGGCCGACAAACGTCCAGCCCACTATCTTTTTGATTTTCTTTGCTTCCATAATCAGTCAGTAATTTCTTTTGGCCAAGATATGTAGTATTTGCTTACGGTTGTCGACAGGGCACGAATATTGAGCATATCGGCCACGTTGACAATCTCCGTAACGCTACCATCTTTCTCTTTTACAAATATTTGGTCGTGGCGCTGGCTATATGCTTTGTTGGCGATGACACCCGAACTGACAAAATAGCCCGCTTCATCTTCCGAAAAGTTGTATTTCTTCATCACGCCTTGCGTCAGCAGGTTAACCATGCCGTTGTCGGCGGGCTGGTCCTGCACAATGGTTTTAGGCAGACGGCGGTTCATCAGGTTCTGGCACAGGCGGCTCAGCACGCGGTCAGGGTGGGTTGTCCATGCCTTCACGGCCACCATCAGGTCGGTGTCGTCGAGCATGGCGAAGTTCTCGAGCGTTGTGAGCCCGTTGTCGCGTTTGGCGTCTGATTTAAAGTCGTCTAAAACGACATGGTTGGTCAGGAAATATTTCAGTGGTGCCGATGCTTCAACCTTTTCGCCCTGCGCTACAAGCCATTTGGCACGGCGCAGAATGTTAATCAGCAGTTGCTCAGCCGAATGCACGGTTTTGTGCAGATAAACCTGCCAGTACATCAGGCGGCGGGCAACAAGAAATTTCTCAATCGAATAGATGCCTTTTTTCTCCACAACAAGTTGGTCGTCAACCACATCGAGCATTTTAATAATGCGGTCGGTGCTGACAATGCCTTCGCTCACGCCCGTGAAGAAACTATCGCGGCGCAGATAGTCGAGTCGGTCAACATCGAGTTGGCCCGACACCAGTTTTGTCAGATACTGCTTCGGATACTGATGGGTGAAAATCTCGATTGCCGTGCTAAGCGCGCCATCGAACTGGCGGTTGAGTTTGTCCATGAAAACCAGCGAGATATCCTCGTGAGTGGTGTCGGCAATATGATGCTCGAGCGCATGCGAAAACGGGCAGTGGCCGATGTCGTGCAGCAATATGGCAATCATTGCGCTCTCGCGCTCGTGGTCGGTGATTTCAGCACCTTTGAGCCGCAGAGTGTCCAAAGCAAGTTGCATGAGCGATGTGGCGCCAATGGTGTGCAGAAAGCGTGTGTGCTGCGCTCCAGGATAAACCATGTCGCTCATTCCCAACTGTTTGATGCGGCGCAACCGCTGAATCCACGGATGCTCAATAAGTTGCAGAATCAGTGGCGACGAAAAATCAATCAGTCCCAACACGGGGTCGTTGACGATTTTGGTCTTTGTGTTTTTATTGTCCATCAGCCTAAGGCTTACATTATTATCAATCAGTTATTTAAACTCGATACCCAACATCGTGATGTCGTCGAAGAAGTCGTTTTCGGCCCCCTTGTGCTCGTAGAGCGACTCAATGATGCCATCGATGTCGTCGGCAATGGATTTGCCTTGCTGCATGGCGTACTCAATTGGCTCAGTACCAAAGGCTTGATGCGAAACATTTTCAAGTTCGACAATGCCGTCGGTGAAGCAGATGAGTTTGCTGCCGTTCGGTAAAACTTCTTCGCCGATGTTGATTTTCGGTATCGAATCGAGCATGCCGACGCCCATGCAGCCTTGCGTGAGTTGCGTCACCACACCACTCTTTGCGTTGAACAGCAGCGGTGGGTTGTGGCCAGCGTTCACGTAGGTGAGTTTGCGAGTTTCAGTATTGTAGAAAGCGATGAAGAGAGTGATGAATTTCTCACCGTTCACATTTTCTATCACTTTGGTGTTCAGTTTGTTGACAATGTCGGTGAGCGATACGCCCGTGCCCGCCAGCGCCCGCAAATTTGCCTGAAAGTTCGACATCAGCAGCGCGGCCGAAAAACCCTTTCCCGACACATCGGCAATGCAGAAACAGAACTCATCGTTACTCAGGCGAATCCAATCGTAATAATCGCCACCCACATCAAAGTGCGGCAAGTAGTAGGCCGACACGTGCAACTTGTTGTCGTTGGGCAGCATTGTCGGGTTGGGAATCAGCATTGTCTGCATGCGCGATGCCAGTTCCAACTCCTTCTTCATGGCCTCCTGCCGCACGTTCTCATTGAAAAGGTTTCGGTTTTCGATGGCCACAACAATAATATTGGCCAGTGTTTGGATAAAATCAAGGTGCTTGATGGTCGGGCTCATGCCAGCGCGCTCCTCGTCGGTGTCGCCAATGATGACGTAGGCGATGGGCTTATTGTGGTGATAGACAGGGATTATGGTGTCGAACAGCGCCAAGTTCTGATTGAGCGTGGCTGTGAGATTTGTAATCTGCTTGTAGTACTGCAAATCGTTCTCAACACGGATTCCATCGGCCACAGAGCGTTTCACACCTGCCATGAGAATGCGCTCCCACTTCTGATTGTAACTGAACATCAGCACTTTACCAATATTCAAATCGTCACACAGAATGCTTTGGAATTTCTCGAGCAGTTTGTCGACTGGCATATTCTCGTTGATTGCCAGCGTGATACGCAAAAGCGCATCGAGTTTGAAGTTACTCAGTTGAAGCCTGTTGAGCGATGCTTTTTCTTGCATAAACCGAATATGTTATGGATGAAACGTGCCGCTAAAGTAAAAAAAAACACCAGATTTCGCTGGTGTTTTTATAGTTACTTGTAAACCACCTTATTTAATACGCTCGCCGTAACTGCGGTCGCGGGTATCAACTTTGATGCGCTCGCCAGCGTTGATGAAGAGCGGAACCATAACGGTTGCGCCAGTCTCAACGGTTGCAGGCTTCATTGCGTTGGTGGCGGTATCGCCCTTAACACCTGGTTCAGTGTAAGTTACCTCCAACTCAACGTATGGCGGCATTTCGGCTTGCAGCGGTTTCTCGGTTTCAGCGTGGAAGGTGATGTCAACCAACTGACCTTCCTTCATCAGGTCGTTGTTCTCAATCAAATCGCCATCGATGTTAATCTGGTCGTAAGTCTCAGTGTTCATAAACACGAAACTGTCGCCCTCGCGGTAAAGGTACTGATACTGACGGCGCTCAATGCGGACTGTCTTAATCTTGACATCACCGTGGAAGATGTATTCGATAGTTTTACCGTTCTCAAGGTTCTTGAGTTTGGTGCGGACGAAAGCAGGGCCCTTGCCTGGTTTCACGTGAAGGAAATTCACAACTGTGTAGAGTTTGCCATCGAGTTCGATGCACAAGCCGTTCCTCAAATCTGAAGTATCTGCCATAAAATTAATGTATTGTTTATCTTAAAAATTAGGGTGCAAAAATAATCGAATTGCTAAAAAACGCAAAAACAACCACATGATGGTGAGTAAAAAAAGTGAATTAGTTGTAAAACATCGGATTATACATATATATAATGTCAAAATCCGTTTCAGACATGATAGGGGAAGTGTTCGAAAACTTTTGTTTGCTTTTTCTGCGGGCGTTTGATTTACTTTGCATCCGATTTTGAGGTATGAAAAAATATCTGACAATAATAGTTATGTTATTGACCTTTGGCCAAGTTGAGGCACAATGGGTGAAAGAGGCGTACATCAGCGTCTTTGCCGCAGAGCGCGATACGGCCTACATTCAGGATATGAGCAACTATTTCAGTGTCAACGCATCGATCTTTCAGAAAAACTCGGCCTTCAGCATCGATGATTTGAAAAACCTCTCGTCGCTGCAATACAATTGCTCCGACTCGTCGGCTTCGATAAGTGCAGGATTTGCCTACAAATGGCTTTCGCTGAACCTCGGTGTCAGCACAGGCCTGTTCGACCGTCACCGTACGGGGCATAAAACCAATCTGTCAACCCAACTGCTCTTGCCTGCCGTGACGCTGAAATTTGGCGCCAGCATTTACGAGGGCTACTATTTGTCGAACGCCGAAAGCATTCTGCAGAACTGGCCAGCAGGCACCCGCCACGACCGCAACGACATCACCACAGGCTCTTTCCGCGTTTCGGCCGACTACTATTTCAATTACACGCAATATTCGCGCAAGGCGCTCACATCGCACGGCGAACTGCAGCGGCGTACGGCGGGTTCGGCCATTGCTGGAATTTTGTTTAACTACAACATCGCAAGCGGCGACTCATCGCTTATTCCGCGGATTGTCAACGACTCGCTGTTCAGTTATCATGAGCAAATCAGACTTGTGAGCAACGCTCTCATTGGTGCGGGCGGTGGCTATGCGCGCACGTTTGTGACTCCATCGAAAATCTATATCAACCTTGATATGCAGATGGGCCTGGCCTACAACAAATGCCTACTGGAACTCGACGATGCGCCCGACCGTCATCACAAGGCGCTAAACTTCTATTTTCAAGGCGATTTGAGTTTCGGCTACAACAGCAAACACTGGTTTTTCAATGTCGGCGGAAACGTTTTTGCCATCGAGTCGCCAATGGGCAACGACGGCGTGAACATCAACAACATGAACGCCATGATGCGAGCCACTCTGGCCTACCGTTTCGAGGTTGAGAAAAACTACAGCGTGACCGAACTTTTCACCACCAAATGGCAGCAATGGCGCGACCATCGTGCCAAGAAGAAGGCGGGAAGCGCGAATTAGGATTTATCTGAACCCGTTGAAAATTCCTCCTTTAAATTCAACGTCATTACACTTAACTCTTTACACATTACTCTCTACTCTTTAAACAATACACTTTACTCTTAACGTAAAATTGCTACCTTTGCAATCCGCTTGCAGAGAGGGGCAAACATGGTAGAAATTTTCTTGAAAGGACTGATTGTTGGATTGATTGTTTCGGCACCGATGGGACCGATTGGTGTCTTGTGCGTGCAGAAAACCATCAACAAAGGTCGTTTCCAGGGGTTTGTATCGGGACTTGGAGCCGCCACGGCCGATAGTTCGTATGCCGTTCTGGCCGCCTTTGGAGTTACTTTCATAACCGATTTCCTCACCGAGCACCACTTGTTTTTTCAGATAGCAGGCGTGGGCACACTGCTTTTCCTCGGATTCAAAATGCTGTTGAAAAACCCCATTCAGCAATATCGCTACTATCGCAGCCCCAAACGTTCGGGCCTGATTGGCGACTACATTTCCGTCTTTTTTCTGACGGCATCCAACCCGCTGACAATCATCTTCTTTGGTGCAGCCTTCTCAATGCTCAATCTGATGTCGGACGGCAACTCGTTCAACGATGGCATGCCGCTTGTGCTCGGAATTATGTGCGGTGCCGTATTATGGTGGTTCACACTCACTTACGTAGTCGACATTTTCCGCAAGCACTTCCGTCTACGCAGCATAGTCTGGCTCAACCGCATCAGCGGAATCGTCATCATTGTGCTATCCATCGCCGCAGGAATCAAATTCTTTGTGCTCTAAAAGGTACAAGGGATAAGGTGTAAGGTACAAGGTGCAAGGTGCAAGTGGCTTCTGCAAACGTCTCTAAATAGCGTGATTGTGTAAGGTGTAAGGAGTAATGTTATGAGTTCCTAAAAACTTATAACTTAACAACTTAAAACTTATAACTCAAAAATCTCAATTAAACTTCACCGCCTTTGCAGGGCTGATGTGCGACACCAGCAGCGACGGCAGCAGCATAACAAGCAATGTTGAAACAAGCGTTCCGATATTGAGCGCAATCACGTGCAGCCACTTCAGGTTGATGGGCACGGTGCTCATATAGTATGACGACTCGTCGAGCGGCACAATGCCGAAATGCTGTTGCAAAAGGCAAAGTCCGATGCCAATCAGATTGCCCCATAGTAAACCTTTGACAATCAAGAAGAACGATTGAATCAGAAATATCTTTTGAATATGCCAGTTGCTGTAGCCCAAAGCCTTCAAAAGACCAATCATGCTGGTTTTTTCGAGAATCAGAATCAGCAGCCCCGAAATCATGTTGAAGCCCGCCACGGCCAGCATCAGCGCCAGAATCACCCAAACGTTCATATCCTGAAGGTTGAGCCAGTCGAAAATCTGCGGGTAACGTTCTTTTATATTGCTGATTTTCAGACTTGCGCCGCCCTTTGTGAAATTATTGCCAGCCACAAAGAAAATGCTGTCGGCAATGGCTTCAAGGCGGTCGAAATTGTTGATAGTCACTTCGTAACCGCTGATTTGGTTAGGCTGCCAATCGTTCACTTTCTGCAGATGCCGCATATCGACAAGGGCAAAAACGTGATCGAAATCTTCGATGCTTGTCTTGTAAAGACCGCTCACAATGAACGGTCGCATGCGCGGTGGATTCTGCACGAAATAAACCGTAATCTTATCACCCACAGACAGATGCAGCAGGTTGGCCATGTAGTCGGACATGAAAATGCGGTTCGATTTCACGGTGTCGGCAATGGCGAAAGTGTCGCCTGCAACCATATGTTCACGCATGAACGACCAGTCGAAACTCTGGTCGATGCCTTTGAGCACTACGGCCTGAATGTCGTTCTGCGTCTTCACAATGCCTGATTTCAGTACGTATGGCTGCACATGTGTGACGCCATTAACCGCAAGTATCTCGCTCATTGGCACCGAGTTGGCATCAATGGGCTGCGTCTCGAACGAGTTGTTGGCATCGAAATTAGAAATTTGCACATCGGCACTGAAACCCGTCACCTTCGAACTCACTTCATCGCGGAAGCCTGTGACAATGGCCATACTCAAAATCATCACGGCCAGCCCCAAAGCAATGCCCGCAACCGAAATGTTGACAATCGGCCCCGTAAACGACCGACCATCCTTTCGGCTGAAAGTGATGCGATTTGCTATGAAAAATTCGGTTTTCAAAATCATCCGTTTATTCGGCAAATGTACTAACGAAAAGACAAATGCTTATGTTTGTATCAGAAAAACATTTCATATGAGAATCAAATTGGCAATAGTTGCGATTCTTGTGGCGATGGCCTTCACGGCCTGCTCGCAAGTGATGGTTGGTGCCGACCAGACCGCACAATATGTGCCGCTGCTTACAGGCAAACGCGTGGCTGTGGTGGCCAATCAAACATCGATAATTGATGACATTCATTTGGTTGATAGTCTTTTAAGTCTGAATATCGATATCCGCCGAGTTTTTGGCCCCGAGCACGGATTCCGCGGCAAAGCCGATGCTGGCGAGCACTTGGCCGACAACATCGACGCTGCGACGGGCCTGCCCGTGGTTTCGCTCTACGGCAAACACCGCAAGCCCACTGTCGCCGATATGGATAGTTTAGACCTTGTCGTATTTGATATTCAAGATGTTGGCGTGCGCTTCTACACTTACATTTCGACACTGCACTACGTGATGGAAGCCTGCGCCGAAAACAATGTGCCGCTGCTGGTGCTCGACCGCCCCAACCCCAACGGCTTCTACGTTGACGGGCCTGTGCTCGACACCGCCCGAGTGCGCTCGTTTGTGGGTATGCACCCCGTGCCGCTCGTCCACGGAATGACCATTGGCGAGTACGCGATGATGCTGAACGGTGAGCATTGGCTGAAAAACGGCGAAGTGTGCCAACTGATGGTGGTGCCTTGCAAGAATTACACTCACCGCACTCATTATCAACTGCCTATAAAACCTTCACCAAACCTTCCGACATATCGTTCGGTGCTGCTTTATCCGTCGTTGGGACTGTTTGAAGGCACATTTATGAGCGTGGCGCGCGGCACCGATTTTCCGTTTGAAGCCATCGGCCACCCCGACTATCTTGCTGCACCGTTCCGATTCACACCCCACAGCGTTGAAGGCGCCAAATATCCGCCGTTCAAAGATGTGCCCTGCCGCGGCTACGACTTGCGCCAAATAAGCATCGAGTCGCTCGAAGCCGATGCCCGCATCAATCTTAAATGGCTGATTGACAGTTATAATTATTTTCTGTCAAAGCCCGATTTCTTCCAATCGTTCGTGGACAAACTTGCTGGCCCCGAATTGCGCAAACAGATTGAAAAAGGAATGACCGAAGCCGAAATCCGCCAGTCGTGGCAAGACGGACTGCGTGATTTTCAGCAGATTCGGAAGAAATATTTGCTGTATGAGGATTTTTAAGTATTTGACAAAACAAAAGCGAGCCGCCTTCTCAGCAAACTCGCTCCACAACTAATACCACGTAATAACCACTAAACTCTTTGTTCGGAATCGGGTAACTTTTTCTTCCCGATTGCGATGCAAAGATAAACCCGTTTGCCGCAACTGCCTAAAAATCAGTTTTTAGGCTAACGTTTGCGTAGTTCTATTTAACAATAATATCAAAACTCATTTCTTTAAAAAACAGACTTTTACGCGATTGCAAACGATAGCCCAAAAAAATTAAATTTGCGCTGATTTTTTATACAGAAACTCGTTTAAAACAATGGAAAACAATAAGACACACGAACTGCAGATGAAGGTTCGCGACTACGAATGCGATATGGAAGGCATTGTGAACAACGCCAACTACCAGCACTATTTTGAACACGCGCGCCACGAGATGTGCATTGAGCGCGGCATCAGTTTTGCCGAACTTGTCGAGAAGAACATCTACGTGGTTGTGGCCCGTGTCGACATTCGCTACAAACGTCCGCTGCGCAGCCGCGACGAGTTTGTGGTGGCCACAACAGCCGAGCGCGACGGCTTTAAAATGCTGTTCCACCAGAAGATAATGCTGCTTCCCGAACGCCAGGTCTGCGCCGATGCCACCATCACAACGGTGGTAACTGTCGATGGAAAACTGTCGCGCGCACCCGAACTCGACAAGTATTTCGACTGATGACGACGCCGTTTGTCAACATCCACACTCACACCGAAACAGGCTCGGGCATCGAACTTGTCAACATTGATGACTTTGATGCAACACCTTTTGCAACGTTTGCATCGGCAGGTCTGCACCCGTGGAATGTGGGCAAATGCGACCACCAGAAGACGATTGCCACGATTGAAAACCTGTGCCAGAGTGGTAGGCTGGCCGCTGTGGGCGAAATAGGCATCGACCGCACCGTACGCACCGATATAAGTCTGCAAATGAGCGTTTTTGAGCAGCAACTCGACATTGCCAAACAACACCAACTGCCAGTGATAATTCATTGTGTGCGAGCCTACTCCGACTTTTTGCAGATTCTTCGCAGAGAGCAAGGCATACCGATGATTTTCCACGGTTTCAGCGGCAATGCAACAACCGCCACACAACTTCTGACACATGGCGCAAATCTCTCGTTTGGTCAAAAATTGCTTTCCGACGGCAAGTTGCAAAGCGTTTTTACAAACATTCCAAACGATTGCATATTCTTGGAAACCGACACAAAGCAGTTGGATATCAGCGATATTTATACCTTTGCGGCCAGTTTGAAACGCATTAGAGTTGACGAACTTAAAACAATAATTTTCAGTAATTTAACAAAATTATTCGGTAACAAATGGACAACAGTTGGTTAGAGCGGACCGAACTTTTGCTGGGCAGCGAGAAACTTGAACTTCTGCGTCAGAAGCACGTTCTGGTGGTTGGCTTGGGCGGTGTGGGCGCCTACGCGGCCGAGATGATTGCCCGCGCTGGTGTTGGCCGAATGACAATTGTTGACGGCGATACGGTAAGCAACTCAAACATCAACAGGCAGTTACCCGCGCTGCACAGTCAGATTGGAAAGCCCAAAACCGAAGTTATGGCCGCCCGTCTGCGCGACATCAACCCCGACATCGACCTGACGGTGGTCAGCGAGTTCATTCGCGATGAACGGATGGTGCAATTGCTTGAAAACAAATATGATTATGTGGTTGACGCCATCGACACGCTATCGCCGAAAGTATTTCTGATTTACCACTGCATTCAAAGGGGGCTGCCAATCATAAGCAGCATGGGCTCTGGCGGCAAAACCGACCCCACCAAACTGCAAATTGCCGACATCAGCAAAACCTTCAACTGCAAACTTGCACGCTCGATACGCAAACGCTTGCACCGCAAGGGAATCGACAAAGGTCTGACGGTGGTTTTCTCAACCGAACTGACCGACAAGGCTGCGGTTGTTGAAGTTGACGACGAAGAGAACAAAAAATCGACCGTCGGCACCATATCGTACATGCCGGCGCTGTTCGGAATCTATTGTGCGTCGAAGGTTATCCGCGATTTGGCGGAAATGTAGGCGAAGATTACTCCACAATTCCCATTTTCCTGTAAGTCTCTTCCAGTGCCTCGTTATTATCGGTGATAACCAGCAACTTGTCGCCAGCCATCAGTTGGGTGCTGCCCGTTGGTACAAAGAATGTGTCGCCGCGGCGGACCATAATCACCAACGTTTTTTCGGGCATTCCCAAATCCATCAGGCGCGAGCCGTTGCTTAAAATGCTGTCGGTGAGCAGGATTTCGGACGTTGCCGATTTAATCTCTTCGGGAAAATCAATGTCGAAATTCTTCGGTTTCAGTGCGTCGTCGGGTTTTTCGGCCACCCCGAGCCGCTTTGCCACAAACGGCAGCGTGGTGCCCTGAAGAATGAGCGACACCAGCGTGCAAAAGAATACCAGATTGAAAATCAGGCGGGCGTGCGGCACATCGTTGGCCAAAGTGAGAATGGCGAAAATGATTGGCACCGCGCCGCGCAAACCAACCCACGACACGAAAACCTTGTCGCGGAACTGGAATTTGCGGAACGGCATCAGCGACAGAAAAACGCTGACGGGCCGCGTAACGAACATCATTGCCACGCTGATAAGCAATCCTGGAACGATAATCGGCTCTAATTCAGACGGATTGACAAGCAAGCCAAGCGTCAGGAACAGACAGAGTTGGCTCAGCCACGAAAGACCGTCGAAGAAGTTAGATGTTGAGCGCTTGTGAACAAACCGCGAGTTGCCAATGACCAAACCGCCCACATACACAGCAAGATAACTATTGCCGTTGAGGTAGTAGGTCGATGAGAAAATGAAAATGCAGAACGTAAGCACCAGAATGGGGTAAAGCGTGGCGTTTTCCATTTTCAGTCGGTTGATAACGATAACGAGCAGAGAACCAAGCAGGTATCCAACAGCACCACCAATCACCAGTTGCATAAGCACCGATGCAAAAGCCATCAGGTACGAAGGTTCGGCATCAGAATTTATCAATCCTATCAGCGTGATTGTCAGTACGTAAGCCATCGGGTCATTGCTGCCGCTCTCGAGTTCGAGGGTGGGGCGCAAGTTGTGTTTCAGCAAAAGCCCCTTCGAACGCAGAATGGAAAACACTGACGCTGAGTCGGTTGACGATATTGTGGCGGCCAGCAACATCGCGGTAAGCACGCCAATGCCCACCGATTTCATTGTGAGCCCCAGAATCAGCCACGCGGCAAAGCCCGTGAGAATGGCCGTGAGCAGCACCCCGACGGTGGCCAGAACAATTCCTGGCGCAATAACGGGCCGAATGTCGTTGATTTTGGTGTCCATTCCTCCCGAAAACAATATGATACAAAGAGTTACGGTGCCAATGGTCTGCGCCAGATTGTAGTTGTCGAACTGGATTCCAAGGCCATCATTGCCAAAGAGCATTCCCACGCCCAGAAACAAAAGAAGAATGGGCACGCCGAACTTACTGCTGGCTTTCCCCACCAGAATGCTCACAAAAAACAATATCGAAACCACCAAAAGCAGCAGTTCTATTTGAATATCCATTGCTCAAAAAAATGCAGCCCCGCCAAGGCAGAACTTTGTTTAATGTGGCGCAAAGTTAACGGAATAAAGGTGGTTTGGACAAAAAGTTTAGGGCAAATATGGCGCGTTTGGGCAGATTATTTATGCTCAAACAAATCGTATCTGCCATTGCCATCGTTATCACCAATCAGCACTCCCAAAGTCAAATAAAGGAGTCCTTCCAAAGCAAGTCGCGATGCGTACTTTACGGGTTCGTAATCGCGGTGTTCTTTCCCATCATCAACAAACGATGATTCCAGGTCTTTTTGCTGTGATTCAGCAGCCTGCTTTCGCTCACGAACAGTCTCTGAAATTATTGGAACATTTAGCGCAAACTGGGCGCAAATGGGCGCATTTGTTTTCTTGGGTTCACTCTTGGTGCGAATGTCAGGAGTTGTGCTGAAGTGCAGTTTTATCGGTTGGTTGCAGTTTTCGACGTCTGCGTTGCTGAACATCAAACAGTTGCACATCTCTGCGGACACAACGGCAAAATTGGGTAACTCAATGCCGTCAAACACAGCCTTTCTTGCATTTTCGTTGTTGCAACGCGCGAATCCGCCAATCGTCGCTAAAGAAAAAACCGACAAGCAAACAACTGTTTTGCAATATTTTATCACAGGCCGTAACATTCGACAAAATTTGTAAACAATTATCCAATACAGGCCTCTATATCCCTAATAATAAGGATAATAGTGTCTGTGCGGACGGTGATAATATCTATGCCGATAAGGTGCAGGATAATCGCCGAAAAGTGCGTCGAGCGTCCAGGCGGCAGCGCCAATTATGGCGAGCGTCGTCAGAGCCTTGTTCTCTTTCTTGCGAATTTGCTCACGCTGCTCGTTCTCTTCGTTCGATGCTGCGTCTGATTCCTGCGCCTGCGCTTCAACGGCCTCTTTTCGAGCCTGTTGTTCCGCCTGATGAATTGCCGATGCGCTTAAAGCAATTTGAGCGCAAGTAAGAGCGATACCCGCATTTCTCAAGCCGCGGTCGCTGATGTCAGACAGCGAAAGCAAATCGTATGCAAGCGCGCCCGTGGTGTTTATGGCCAACTCTTTGGCATAAAGCCTTGCCAAGTCCGAATGATCGAAAGCCACATGGTTGGTCGTATTGATGGCAGCATCGGCAACACTGTGCAGCACGATGCCCTCAAACATGGCCTCTCTTGCAATTGCGTTCAGATTATGGTCGATAACCCAAGGGTCGATGTGTCTTATATGGCAGTGACGGTAGCACTGTGCCGAACCGCAAACTGTTGAAAGCATAAAGATTGACAGACAAACAATTGCCTTGCAGTATTTAAGCGTTAAGTGTTTCATAGCATTATGATTTAAACGTTTTCACATATATAACAATTTTCAAGGCCGATACCCTACCACTCAAAGCCATAAAAAACGAAAAGCATGAAAACTTTTTGGTTTTCAATGCTTTTCAAGATTGATATATGTGTCGGTTACGTTGTTTTCAGTTCTGCCATCAATCTTCATTTTTGCGCTTTGCGCGACGTATTGCTTCGAATACCAACAAGATAATAATCCATGCTGGCCATATCCTGACAAGGAAGAACGCAAAATCGACAAGGCCGCGCAGACCGCTTGAGAGCGCCTGGCTGAACCGCTGCCAAAAGCCTTGTCCGTGGTCGGGATGGTGCGGGTCGAAATTGGCGTCATCGTGGCGGATTTGCAGATGCAAGGTGCTGTATTCCACTTGATTGGTCAGATATTTCAGGCGGCCGACAGTGCTGTCAATCTCCTCCTCGAGCATTCGGATTTTGTCCTCAATCGAGACAATCTCCTGCACCGATTTTGCACTTTTCAGCAACTGTTTATAGCGTTCCAAATAACTGCGCTTGGTGTTCAGGCGAGTTTCTAAATCAATATACTCGGCTGTTACATCGTTGATATACACCGATTTGCTTTCTATCTTGCCCTTGCCTGCCTCAACTTCAGCCACAAAACCGTCGAAATTGTCGCACGGAATGCGCACCGTCAGGTTGTACGATGACGTGTGTTCCCAATTGGAATACTGCTCGTTAGACACGTATCCGCCGTGCTTTTCAATCAAACCGACAATATCGTTGCGCGTCTGCTCCAAATTGTCAACCACAAGCGTCATCGAGCCGTTTTTGATTAGTTTTCGCTGCGTAACATCCTGCTCGACAGCATCTTCCAACTGTCCGCCTGCTGCCATTGAATTGCGCATCATCGGCGCGGCTTTGGCCGAAGCCATTGGCATCGATTCCATATCCTCATCATCAAATGCAATGCAATCAGCGGTTGCGTACGCGCCGAATACTGTTCCATTGTCGCTCTGTGACTGGCAAGCCGCAAAAAGCGCCGCCAAAGCAAAAACTGAAATTATCCTCATAACGTGAATTTTAAACGTAACGCAAACTTAAACGAATTATTATCAAAAATGGACAAGGACATGGCTTCGAAGTGTTTTCGTTTTTCCGAATAAGTTTTTTTAATGTGCTGATATATGCAAAAATATCTTTGAAATAGTCTGTGTCGTTTTAGATTGTTTAATCGTCGATAAAATTCCATAGCCTTATTGGTGCGAATGAAATTAAATTTAAATTGCAGTCGATGAAAATCAGTTACTAAAATGGTATTTAGGGGGACGTGTCAGACAATATAAATACCTGATTTGTAAGTTTTAAACAACTTTAGTAATCGGATAATTTAATAGTACATAATACTTTTATAAACACTAAACACAACACGACTATGATTCGTAAATTACTTTCAGTATCGATTCTGCTTGCGTCGGCAATGGGCGCACTGGCGCAGAAAATGACAGCGCCGGCTGGCGGCAAGGCCATCAGCGACGAACTCATCGGCATCTTTTTTGAAGACATCAGTTCGTCGGCTGACGGCGGATTGAGCGCCGAACTGGTTCAGAACGGCTCGTTTGAGTACAACCCGTCGGAACGCGACGGCTGGGGTGCGGCAACGGCATGGAAAACTGTCCGCCCAGGCCACTCTTTGGGTTACATCGAGCCAAAACAGATTGACCCGCTCAACGAGAACAACCCCAACTACATGCGCATTCACATTGAGCGCGTGGGCCATTTCTACGACTTCAACGGCTGGACAGGCGTTGGTTTGCAGAACGACGGCTTCGACGGTATGCGTGTGGCTGGCAATGCCAAATTTGATTTTTCAGCCTTCCTGCGTAACCCCGACGGCGTTGACAAGGACGTGCGCGTGGCTCTGGTAGTGCCTGGACGCGGCTGGCGCAGCCAACCAACAGCCATTCTCGACACCACTTTCAAGGTTACGGGCAAAGACTGGAAGAAATATGAGTTCACACTCACCACAAAACAGGCTTGCGATAGTGCCTGCCTGCAGATTCTGGCTCTTGGCGTTGGTGAAATCGATATCGATATGATATCTCTCTATCCGCAAGACACTTACAAAGGTCACGGAATGCGCAAGGATTTGGCACAGGCTCTGGCCGACCTGAATCCG
>JAEEGG010002356.1_pt1 | contig 48869 bp, 41 predicted proteins | sample 9134161 | NCBI WGS metagenome assembly JAEEGG01 (sample SAMN16246543, study PRJNA631951) | gut metagenome | biome: gut microbiome; feature: rumen; material: CR-attached | host: Bos | place: Iran: Karaj | collected 2018-10
CAAGGCCTCATCCCCCGCACTGACAAGGTCATCAACCGTCACCCACGAGCATTTTTGACACCGCATACTAAGTTTCCTAGCAAGAATGCCAACCAAATCGTAGTTCACTTGAATGAGTTTGCTTTGCTTAGGGGTAATGGTTTCGAGATTGCGGCAGCTCAAAGTGCCTTGGATACGAGCATAATTGTCATTCATAGGCTTGGATTATTAATTAAGTTATTGAATATTAAATTATTATCTTATTTAACAATGGTCAAAACCAGAGCATAACTATCGAAGCCAACACTAAGGAACCGATATGTCGAGGGTCATAATCTTTAATTGCAGAGTGCTTGATAAATACAAAAACTGTACCAAAATGTTAAAAACTGAAAAAGATTTTCTGTTTTTAGATTGTTTTTCTTTGGTAGGGGGGCGTGTTATGCCTTTACGTTTTTGTCTGCTTGTTTCTATAACAACAAATAGGAAGATATTACTTCTCAAAATGCTGGTAGTCCTTCGTTCTGCGCCAGTTGCCGCCCCATCGGAATCCGTATGAAGTGAAGACTTTTTTACAGAAGTCGTCTTTGTCGATTTTGTACGGGAAATCTTGGTTTCTGTCCACAAATTCCTCTGCCGTCAATGGTTGAATCCGTTTGCCTCTTATGCAAGGGTTCTGCAAAGGGTTGATGTCGACAGCCATGCCGTAGGCGTGTCGCGAAAGGATTCTGGTACCTGTGATGTAACGGTAGTTGAAACACGAGGTGTTGTTGGCTTGCATCGAGGCCTCGTCATCGGCATCGAAGTCATCCACTAAGCGCATACTGTAAATGGGATAAGCCTGTGAAAACAAGGTCTTGAAGATGCAGAGCAAATCGTGGGCAATGGCTTTGTTGCAGACCATCTCGCCCTTTTGGATCTTTCCTTCGAAATCGTAATAGGGAAGCGTGAGATAGCGAAGTTGGTTCATTGAAATCCTGGCATTGGTGGGGAACGAACGGCCTCTCATACGCAGTTCCACTTCCTCTGGAATGGGTTGGGAAGCGAACACATAAGCCCCCATCATCACCGTGTCCTCAGCATCATCGTACGTCCAAAAAAGGGTGTCAACGGCTTCTTCTATCAGAGGTACGGCTTCTTCAACGATGGTAGCTGTGGGGTTTTCGCTCACGGGTTGTTGCCTGCTGTCGCACGAAACCATCGTTAAACTCCAACCCAGCAGGAGTACTGCTGCAAACATCAGTTGTTTCATGGTGTGAACGGATTTTGTGTCATTCTCCTCTCACCGTCCGGTTCAGCCATTGGCAGAAATCCTTGGTCTTCTCGAATTCCGATACCACCCAGTCGACGAGATTTGGGTCGGAGAGGCGTGTATCGGGGAGGTCCTGCACCAGCAGCCAGTCGCGTTGCTTGAAGAGTTCGGCCTGCGGATGGTCTTTGGGATAACCATTGGGTACACGCTTCATGGCGTGGCTAGTATCGAGGCCGAAGGTGTCGACCTTGGCGATGGCTTCCACCAAAGGCTCGCCGTTGAAGAGAATTTCATCACGAATGGTCTTCAGCATGGCTGTGTCAGGCATGTACATTCCGGTGCAGAGCATATTGTGGCCCAGGTATTCTGACTCTTTGGCTTCAAGGTGGAAGTAGTAGCCGCTGAGCATCGACTTCTTGCCTTCGGGACAGACGAACACGCCAAAATGGGTCTTGTAGGGCCGCTTGTCGGGCGAAAAACGCGTGTCGCGGTAGAAGCGGTAAGTGCAGTCTTTCAAGGTTAGACCTTTGCAGTTGTCGTCAAATTGTTGTACGCCAGCGATGATCTGCTCGGCGATGGCGTTGAAGTGGGCTTGTGCCTGCTGGTATTGTTTCTTATGCTCCTGAAACCATGGGCGGTTGTTGTTGTGGAGCACAGCGTCCAAGAACTCGAGGATGTCTTCCATAGGATGTTAGTTTTTGCAAAGGTAGAAATTATTTCTTCCCATACACTGCCTTTTTTGCCATCAATGTCATGCTGAGCCCTCGCGCCACCATAAACAGCAAGAAGGCCACCCAAAGGCCATGGTTACCGAAACGCGGCATTAGTAATAAGGTGGCGGGCAGGAATACACCGATGGCTGAAATGAGCATCGTGTTGCGGATGGCGCGGGCTGCCGTGGCACCGATGTAAACTCCATCCCATAGGAAGGCTGCAAAGGTGATGAGCGGAATGGCAGCCAGGTAGATATGGTAGGGCTTGGCCATCGGGATGATGTCAGGCTGGTCGGAGACAAGACCGATGAACCAATCCGGGAAGAGGGCATAAAGTATTGTGAAGGGCAAGGCGATGAGGAAGCCCCAGAGGAACAGCAACTTGATGGTCTGGCGGAGTTGTTTGGCATCATGCGCACCCGTGAAACGACCCACCAACGCCTCGCCTGCATAGGCAAAGCCGTCGGTGAAGTAAGAGAAGATGTAGAAGAACTGCATCAGGATCATGTTGACTGCCAGCATATCATCGCCGAGTTTGGCCGACTGGTTGTTGAAATACGCGATGCTCAGCACCAAGAGAATGCTGCGGATCATAAAGTCGGCATTCACTTGGAAGAAACGCTTCAGCTTATCACTTTGGAAGAGCAACACCCGCCTGATGGGGATGAGGTGATGGCGGAACTTGGCAAAGAGGAAGATGATGGCGGTTAGCAATCCGCAGTATTGCGCGATGACGGTGCCCAAGGCCACACCTGTGACATCCATACCCATAAAGTTGACAAAGATGACACTCAGCACAATATTCACTACATTGGTCAGGATAGCGATGATCATCGGAATGGTGGTGTTTTGCATACCGATGTACCAGCCGTTGAAGGCATAGAGGCAAAGCACCGCTGGTGCCGCCCAGATGCGCACGCGGAAATAGGTGGAAGTGTAGGCCAGCACCTCATCGCTACCGTGTAGTAGCTTCATACTGAGCCATTCCACAGGACCTTGTAGCGACAATACCAAAACGGTGGCAATCAGCGCGATGCAAAGTGAACGGTAGAGTGAGTAGGCAATTTCGGCGCGGTCGTTGGCACCATAGGCTTGTGCCGTGAATCCCGTCGTGCCCGCCCGCATGAAGCTGAAGATGGAGTACATTACGCTGAAGATGGTACCACCCAAACCGATGGCCCCGATGTAGGCGATGCTGTCCTGATGGCCCATCAGCATCATGTCGACAAAGCCCAGCAGCGGCACGGTGATGTTGCTGATGATATTGGGAATCGCCAGTTTCAGTATCGATTGGTTGAGGGATTCTTTGGACATATAGTGGTCTTTTCGGCTTGCAAAAGTACGACATTCTACCTATCTTTGCGGCATCAAACCGAATAACTTATGATATTCTATTTTAGTGGTTGCGGCAACAGCCGCTATGTAGCCGAGAGCATCGCGGCAGGCCTTAACGATACCTTGGTTTTTATTCCCGAAGCAGCACGTGAAGGCCATTACGACTATACCTTGGCAGAAGCTGAAAGCCTTGGCTTTGTGTTTCCCATCTATGCTTGGGGACCAGCGAAATTGGTGCTCGATTTTGTAAAGAAGTTATCTATTAAAACCGGCCCTTCGACAGGCTCAGGGACCTTGCTTTATACTTACTTTGCTTGCACCTGCGGCGACGAATGTGGCCTTACTGAAAAGATTTTCCGCAAAGCCGTGGAGCAAAAAGGCTGGTCGCTGTCGGCCTGTTTCAGTGTACAAATGCCTGAGACTTATATTGGTATGCCAGGTTTCAAGCTCGACTCAGAGGAAAATGTCAAACGGAAATATGCGAATGCTGAGGCAATGCTAAAACACAATCTCCCACGCCTGCGCAACAAGGAGCGGTTTTCTGAAATGACCCAAGGTGGCGCGGCCTGGCTGAAGACGCATATGATTAATCCTGGTTTCAATCGTTTGGCTACCAACGACAAAAAATATCTGTCGACGAACCAGTGCATCCACTGCGGCAAATGCGTGGAAGTCTGTCCTTTGAAGAATATCACTCTTGAAGATGGTCGCCCTAGGTGGAACGGCAACTGCACGATGTGCATGGCCTGCTACCATCATTGTCCCGTGAACGCCATCCAATACGGTAAGGCTACGGTGGGGAAGGGACAGTATTACTTTAAGAAGCTTTAGGTTATTTGTACGTATTGTCATCGATACTCTTGAACATCTTGAGATGTTTATCGGCTTGCTGTTGGTAGCGGTCGGTTTCCATTTGGTACTTCTCGGGAATGATTGTGCCAGAATACACCATCTTTGCATCGGCTTTCAGCAAATCATCAATTTGTTCGTCGATAATCTGTTTGGCCGTGAACTGCAATAGACGCTTGCCGTCGAACCACATACGTAGCTGGTAAGGATGTTCATCTACATCGACTGTGATAGCGAAAATGAACATCACCTGCCCTTTTTCGTCATAGAGATACTCCTCGTAAAACTCGCGGGCGGCAAAGTTGTACTTGGCGGTAGCGAAACGTAAGTGGCGAGGAGGCAAGGTGAACTCTTCGGCCTCATAATTAGGCTCCTCTTCAGTGTAGTACATCCGGATGTTCTCTTCGTGCCTCCCTGTAGCTGGCAAATACTGCATCACGTGAAGGTCATAATACTCGGGATTCGTTTCTGACTCTTCGTCAAGCATTTCGGTTATCCATTTCTGCACGTCTTGATACTCTTTTCGGATGCTTTCCACGGTGTTTTGTGCGCTGGCCGTCAGTGTCCACACCGCGCAAAATAACAAAGTAAATGCAATTGTCTTTTTCATTTGTAAGTTGTTTTTAAGAGTTGTACCTAATGACTGCAAATATACAATTATTTCAATATGGACTTCGTTTTTTGGGTCTGAGATTGGGAATTATTTCTAATTTTGCCACAAAATATTCATTATCAAAATCAAATACTATGAAAAACAGACAAATCTTTACAAAACTATTACTTGCTATTGCACTGGTTTTCGCGATGAATAACATGTCATTTGGTCAGTGTGTGATTCCCATCGCTCCGGGTCAGTCTTATATTGAAGACTTTCAATCAGGTCAGATGGAATGTTGGACTGTGGAGACTACGAGCTCTGCCACTTGGGCGGTGATGCAGGGTGCGGGTTCCAATGTGGTGGCTTTCCAAAATGCCAGTGCGGGTCAAGAAGCCCGACTGGTGTCGCCCACTTTCGACCTGACAGGCAGCAACAGTGCCACTCTCAGCTTCGCTTACGCGATGATGGCCCTTTATCCTCCATATGATGAGCTCACGGTGAGTTATCGCACCTCACCCTCTGACAACTGGCATCAACTGGCCACTTATAGCCTCAGCGATTGGTCAAATACTTACGATGCCTCGTTTGTTTTGGATGATCTGAGCTCCACCTTCCAGGTCTCGTTTCTGGGCTACAGCAACGGCGGATACTACATCTTCATTGACGATATCGAGATTGCCTCCGCTGGGGGTTGCGCCCGTCCTGTGAATCTGCAAGCCACAGAGATTACGGCTACCTCAGCCCTTCTCGGATGGTCGACAACGGGCAACGAAGAGAGTTGGACGATTGACATAAACGGACACCAAACTACCGTGAGCTCGCAACCCTATTTAATGGATCGTTTGGAACCAAATATGGTCTATACTTTCCGTGTCAGAGCCAACTGCGGAGGCGGGATGGAGTCGGAGTGGTCGCAGCCCACGACATTCAAGACGCTCTGCGACGTGATTGTCGTCACCGATGAAGTACCTTATTTCGACGACTTTGAGGCCTCGGATGACTTTGTTTGCTGGGAGAACCAAATTGAAGCTGGCGACGATGGCTGGGTGGTCGACCCAGGTTACCTTTTCCCCAATAATACGGCGTTCTTCATTTGGCTCGGTGATGCGGCTTGGCTCGTTTCCGCACCTTTGGACATCACTGCTGTCACCGACCCCTATCTGACTTTCAAGCATCGTCAGCGTAGTCTGGGGGTCAATGTCGACGAGCTTTCCGTTTGGTATGCCACCTCTCCTGATGATTCCTGGCATTTGCTCGACTACTTCACTTACGCTTGTGAGGATTGGGAGGAAGTCACCCTTGCGCTGCCTTATGCTTCCGAAACCTATTATATCGGCTTCAGGGGCAAGTCGAATGCCGCTGACGGCGTGTATGTCGACGATGTATGGGTGGGCAACGATCCTACCGTTGGCATCAACGAATCGCCGACCTTTGTTGCTATGGTTAGTCCTAATCCTACTTCGGGCAATGTTATGGTGGAGGCCAATGCCACCGATGGCGAAGTTGTCGTGTTCGACCTGTTTGGAAGACAAATAATGTCTGCCACATTATATGATGGCCGTGCCGAGCTTGACCTCAGCGGCATAGTCAAGGGCGTTTATGTAGCACGTATCGCCAGCGAGACCGGCACGACGACTATTAAATTGGTAAAAGAGTAAAAGGTTAAGAGTACAGGAACCTTCTGATGCTGCGCTTGGGCGTCTTCTCGAATTCCTTGTCAACGAGGACGATGCTCGACACTTTGGAATAGGCGGGCAGCATGGCGTTCAGTGTGGCCAAGTTCTCGTTCATCAGCTCATCCATGCTCTTGTTTTGCAGGTCGTATTTCTCGTCGGGATAGACCAAAGCGACGATTTTACCTTGACGGCCTACCACAAGCGACTCGACGACACCCGGCAGGTTGTTCACCTTGTCTTCGATCTCTTCGGGGTAGATATTCTGTCCGTTGGAGCTCAGGATCATGGCCTTCGACCTTCCTTTGATGAACAGCAGACCTTTCTTGTTCAAGGTACCGAGGTCGCCGGTATGCAGCCAGCCCTCTTCGTCAATGGCGTTTCGGGTGGCTTCTTCGTTCTTGTAGTAGCCCATCATCACGTGTTCGCCCCTGAACAAGATCTCTCCGACCACATTCTCCGGGTCGGGCGAGTCAATCTTCAGTTCGTTACGGGTGACGCATGAGCCGCAGCAGCCTATCATCTCGTTGTACCAGTGCTCGTAGCAGATGAGCGGACCGGCCTCGGTCATGCCATAGCCCACCACGAAGGGGAACTTGATGCGGCGGAACACCTTCTCCACCTCCGCGTTGATGGCAGCGCCACCGGTGATGAGCCAGATGAGGTTGCCGCCAAAGGCCTCCATCAGCTGCTTGTAGATGGTCTTCTCCACAATCTTGCAGAGCAGGGGCGTGTGCCAGAGGAATTTCACCATGGGCTTGTTGAGGGCAGGGAAGATCTTCGCCTTGAATATCTTCTCTAATACCAGCGGCACGGTGAGGATCATATAGGGTTTGGTCTCTTTGTAAGCCTTCAACAGAACAGTCGGTGACGGAGTCTTGCTTAGGAAGTAGACGTGGCAGCCGCCGGCAATCTGGTAGAGGAACTCGATGGTCATGCCGAACATGTGGGAGAGGGGTAGCATGCATACTTCGGTCCAGCCAGCGTGGTTGGGGATGGTCTCTTGGCTGTATTGCACATTGGCGGAGATGGCGCGGTACGACAGCATGACACCCTTCGGGGCACTGGTGGTGCCCGAAGTGTAGTTGATGATCATCAGCTCGTCGAGGTTGTCGGTGGGCAGGTTGACGTCTTCTTTGGAGAAACCATAGGGGTATCTCTCGTTATAAAGCCGTTCAGCGTCTTCTTTCACCGTCTTGAGGCGTTCATTTTGGGTATATAGGACTCTGAATTGCTCCGTGCCTATGGCGATTTGAATGTTAGGCATCTTATCGGGATGGAGCCGCTTCCATACGGTGGGACCGACAAAGATAGCCTTAGCGTCGGAGTGCGTGACAAGGTTCTCGATGTCGCTCTCGACAAAAGCGTCCATGATGGAAACCACCACGCCACGGTTGGCGGCGATGGCCAGGAAGGCAATGGCCCAGTTGGCGCAGTTCTTCGAGCAGATGGCAATCTTGTCGCCTGCCTTCAGTCCCGCGACTTCAAGTATGGCTTGCACCTGCATCATCTTGGCGCCCATCTCGCCATAGGTATAGCTCGTGACGTCGTCATAGTCAGTTAAAGCAGGTTCGTCCCAGTTCTTTGGAAGGTTCTCGTTGAAATATTCAAAAAAATGTTTTGTGGGTTCTACGGGTTTCGTTGATTTCATTGTATGATGATTGAAGTTTTAAGGGCGCAAAGATAGGAAATGTTTTGTTTCGTTGAAGAAATTAGTGTGTTTTATGGTAAAATCTGGACTGAGGGATACTCGTTGAAGAGCAATTATGAGGCAGTTCTAGTTTTTTGATAATAATAGTTCCATATTAAACTATTATTCGTATTTTTGCATCCGAATAGTTCAAAATAAAACTATTATGGATGATATCTATATGCTTGCTGATACTGTAATCCTTAGTCGAATCGGAAATAGACTGAGGGCTACCAGATTGAAGCAAAACATTACCCAGCAAAGTCTTTCAGAGGCCGCCAACGTGTCGCTGTCGTCTATCAAGAAAATGGAAAAAGGCGAGATTCGTTCGTTCGACTCCTTGTTGAGAGTGTTGCGCATTTTGGGAAAACTTGACATCTTACAGCCCTTGGTGGAAGAAGAACAACTGAGTCCGAGCGAATACTACGACTTGGTGCATTCTTCGCAAGCCACCATGCGCCAACGGGCAACAGGTAGACGCATTCATAAAAAAGAATAATTAAGAAAATCAAATAAAGAAAACATGAGAACAAAACACACTATCCTTTACGCAGCCCTCCTGCTGCTGCCCTTATTCCTAAGCGCACAAAGCGCCAACGACTACACGCAATACGTCAACCCCTTCATCGGCACGCAGACTGACGAGACAGGCGCCCTCAGCGGCAGCACTTTCCCTGGCGCCACGATGCCACAAGGTATGGTGCAGCTAAGTCCCGAGACGGAGCAGATGGTGACTTGGGACCCTTGCTCGGGCTATGACTATAACAAAGACATTATCTACGGCTTTACCCATACCCACCTCAGCGGTACGGGCTGCACCGACCTCATCGATGTGAGCCTCATGCCCTTGAGCAGAACGGTGACGCCTGATCAACTCCAAGCCGCCGACTTCGGTCAGCATTATAGCCATGATAAGGAATCGGCAAGACCAGGGTATTATCAAGTGCTGTTGCAAGAGAGTGGCGTGAATGTGGAACTCTCGGCCACCACGCGCACAGGCATCCATCGGTATACCTTCCCCGAAGGCCAGCCACAGACCGTTATCCTTGACCTTGACAGAATGACTTATCGTGGCGATGCGTATTACTCAGGCCGCCGTTATTATGATATCATCCAGGCCCAAATTCGTCTCGTCGACGACCACACTATTGAAGGCTATCGCGCCGTCTGCGGATGGGCTAAATTGCGCAAAGTGTATTTCCGCGCTGAGTTCTCCAAACCGATTGTCAGTCGTATTTTGATGAATGGCGGTTTGAATGTGGGCAACAGCGATGTGGTCAACGGTCGCACCCTCCGCGCAGCCTTGAACTTTGATCCTAAAGACGGCAACGAATTAATGGTCAAAGTCGCCATCTCGCCTGTGGATAATGAAGGTGCAAGGAAAAACATGCAGGCCGAGGCAAAGAATTGGCGTTTCGATGATTATGTGAAGGCCGCTCACGATGTTTGGCAGCGCGAGTTGAGCCGCATCGACATCGAAGGCACCGACGAGCAGAAGACCATCTTTTACACAGGCCTCTACCATGTTTTGATGCAGCCCAATACGATGAGCGATGTCGACGGTCGCTATATGACCACCAACTTCGAAATTAAGCAGATGCCCAAGGGACAGGTGTATCATAGCACCTTCAGCCTTTGGGACACCTTCCGTGCCGCACATCCGCTTTACACACTCATTGCGCCCGACATTGCTGCGCAGTTTGTGAGAGATATGGTGCTGCATCACCAGACCTACGGCTATTTACCCATTTGGGACCTTTGGGGACAGGACAACTACTGCATGATTGGCAACCACGCCATTCCCGTTTTGGCTGATGCCATCATGGCCGATATCCCAGGCATCGATGTAGAAGCTGCGTATCAGGCCATGGTGGAAAGCAGTACGAGGAGCCACTTCAATTCACCTTTTGAGGTGTGGGAGCAGTATGGTTACATGCCTCAGACCTTGCAAAACGAGAGCGTGAGCATCACCATGGAGCAGGCTTTCGACGACGCTTGTGTGGCTTTGGTGGCCAAGAAACTTGGAAAAATGGATGACTATGAGCGTTTTTATCGTCGAAGCATGTTCTACAAAAACCTCTTCGACCCAGAAACGGGCTTCTTCCGTCCGAAAGACGAAAAAGGCAATTGGATGGAAGGCTTCGATCCCTTGTCGTACGAGCAACCTTGCTTCGTGGAAGGTAATGCTTGGCAATATATGTGGTTTGTGCCGCAAGACCCGCAAGGCCTAATCGACCTCTTCGGTGGTAAGAAAGGCTTCCTGAAGAAACTCGATGAGAACTTCAGCCTCACTGCCACTAGCGGCGAAGTTAACGGCAACGCAAGCGGCTTCATCGGGCAATATGCTCATGGTAATGAGCCGAGTCATCATATCGTCTATCTCTACAATTTTGCGGGCAAGCCTGAACGCACACAGGAGTTGGTGGAGCAGGTGAGGAGCGAGTTCTATCGCGCCACGCCATGCGGCTATGCCGGCAACGATGACTGTGGCCAGATGTCGGCTTGGTATATTTTCTCAAGTCTCGGTTTCTATCCGTTCCATGCTGGGTCGGCAGAATACGTCATTGGCACGCCATTGTTCACCAAAGCCACTTTGCATCTTGTGAATGGCAAAGATTTCGTCATCACCGCCAAGAACAAGACACCTGAGCGCATCCATGTCAAGAGCGTGAAGCTGAATGGAAAGCCGATTAAGGATTACACCATTACCCACCAACAAATTATGGCGGGCGGAACTTTAGAGTTTATTATGAAATGAAAGCAAAAAGCATTGTACAAATTGGCATCATTTATCTGATAGCCACAGCGTTGGGATTTCTTGTGTTCAAGGTTTCAAATAATGCCATGTCGGAATTGTGGGCATTGTTTCTGGCCGATGTGGTAGCCACGATTATTGTGTGGTTTTTCGGCCTTATCCATAAGAACGTATCGGTTTACGACCCCTATTGGAGCGTGGCCCCACCCGTGATGTTCACCGCTTGGGCTTTTTACAAGTCGACCTTCACCTTGCCAGTCATTCTGTTGCTCATCGCCGTGTGGTATTGGGGTATCCGTTTGACGGGCAATTGGGCCTATACCTTTAAGGGGCTTGACCATGAGGATTGGCGCTATACCCGTTACCGCGAAATGCAGTCGCCTTTCATCTTCCAAATCATCAATTTCTTCGGCCTGAACATGATGCCGACCGTACTGGTGTTCGCAGCCATGCTTCCGGGATTCGGATTGTTTGAGTCGACGGAAGCGGCCAACATGTTGACTTGGCTCGGCTTTGCTATATGCATTTCAGCAGCCACATTGCAGCTGGTTGCCGACACCCAGATACATCGTTTTCGCGAAGAACACCCAGGTCAGTATTGCGATGTGGGCTTTTGGAAACACGGTCGTCACCCCAACTATCTTGGCGAAATCTCAATGTGGTGGGGTGTCTGGACGATGTATGCCTCCATCTACGGTTTGGATTGGCTGATTCTCGCCCCTGTCGCCATGACGGCACTCTTCCTGTTCATTAGCATTCCCATGATGGAACGGCGCCAGCTCCAAAACAAGCCAGGCTATGCTGAGTATAGGAAAAACACAAGAATGCTGATTTGACGTTTTATTTCTTCACGAACTCCACACGACGGTTCTTGGCACGTCCTTCTGCTGAGTCGTTAGAGGCGATGGGAGAATGTGAACCCTTGCCCACAGGAGTGAGGCGCGATTGTGCGATACCTTGCTTCACGAGGGCGTTCACGATAGCCTCTGCCCTCTGTTGGCTCAGTGGGTCGTTCACGGCATCGGTACCGGTGTTGTCGCAATGGCCTTGCACCTCGAACTCAAGCTCGGGATGCTCTTGCATCAGTTGGGCCACACGATTGATTTCGATGACGGATTCCGGCTTCAGGTCGGCCTTGCCAGTCTCGAAGGTGATGGCGTAGGTCACAATCTTGCCGTCGGTGGTGAGTCGGTCGTAGAGCGGCACGGCACCTTGGGCAATACGCACATTGCTCAACCCCGTGTAGCGATAGAACGCACCGCTGGCAAAAAACAAATAACCAGGAGCCTTCATGGCCGGCACGTTGATCATGCGTACGCCATTCACATAGCCCTTGAAAGCCCGCTGGTTGAACGAGAAGGCGAAGTGGTTCCACTCGCCGGCAACCACGGGGTTGTCCTTTTCCAGGTAGTCGCTGTTGCCCGAGTTCAGTCCCAGCATCTTTTCTCCACCCGACTGGTTGTCCCCGTCCGGTTTCAGCAGGCTCCACGTCAGGTTGCACGAGCCGTCTTCCCTATACCAGAATTTTACGTAACTTGATGCATTGTAGTAGCTGTCGTCACCGCGGTCGCCGAAATAAATGCCCATATCGAGCGTTGTCTCCTCCTCGTCCCCCGTATTCATCGGAGCCACGTAGAGGTCGAACTCCACCGTGAATACCTCTGGCAGCCAATCCCATTTCTTTTTCATCAGCGGCATTACTTGTCCTAGCCCGTTGTCAGTGAAGGCAATCACGTTGCGTCCTTGCTGCTGTGCCATTTCCGCATAGCCGTCTAGCAAATCCCATCTCAGCGGGAACTCGCCTATTTTCTCCCCTTCAAAGTTGTCGTCGAAGATGATTTCATCGCCAGGGACGAAGTCGCTCTTGGCGTAGGTGGTTTCTTGAGCCATTGCAGCCATTCCGGCAAACAAAAGCATCGCTATTGCAGTAATAAACTTCTTCATTTTTAATGCGTTTTAATTGGTTTAAGACTGCAAAGATAGAAAGATATTTTAATTATCACCTCTTTTCGTAATGTTCTTCTTCCGCTGCAATAGAAATAGGCGTCTCTGGAACATCGTAATGTATCACCTTCGGCTGGTGCAAGGCCAAGAAATGCTCGTTGAGCAGCAGTTCCACTCGGAGCATTGTCTCCTCGATGCGTTTGGGCGTCAGTTGGCACTCCCAAATGACGATGACCTGCCAGCCGTTGTCGTGTAGCACTTGGTAGTTCTTTTGGTCACGCTCTTGGTTCCTTTTGATCTTGTTCACCCAAAACTCCCTATTTGTCTGCGGAATCTTACAACACGATGAATTGGTGATTTCTGGTAGAGACGCGATTAATCGTGTCTCTACAAGGTGGCCGTGCCAAAAACACCCATTGACAAAAATCGCTGTTTGATACCGCCGCATGACAATATCCGGCTTGCCTGGCACGCTTTTCACATTGAGGCGATAACGGTAGCCATGCCGCCACAGCCATTGCCGCACCTTCAGCTCAGGCTTGGTGGCCTTGCCGTGGATGCGCGACATACAGTAGTGTCGCTGTGCGGGAGTCATTTTGTCGGTCATGGCTATTTATCCTCTTCTTCGACAAATGAGTTTCCTGTCCATCTGAGCCAGAAATTATCATAAACGAAGTCATCTATCTCCGTCCAATACACCGCCGATGCCCAAATGTCCTTGTCTTCTTGAGGAAGCCTGAAAAACAATTCGCCATTATGTCCACCCACGATGTCCATAACGGACTGATACATATCCATATCGGGCGACATTAGTTGTGTTTGTGGGTCAAAGTCGTAAAACAGCAACACCGCGTCACATTTTTCACCTTCATGGCCCACTTGCATCAAGACGCCCACCAGCTGATGTCCGTTGGGGCGTCGCCAGTAGCACATCTCGGTCATATAGTCGAACTGCCAGGCCATGTCGCACTTGATATAGCCGTGACGAGGGTCGTCTTCGATGAGATAATGCTTTTCTTCTAAGGAATAATTGCCAGGCTTTTTCAGATAGTCCGTCATCGCTTCGTTGGGCCTGTATTCTTGGTACATCTCACAGAATGCCTTCGCGAAACTCCTGATGCGGGCTTGGGGGTCTAAGTTTTCCACTCGAATAGGGTGGTCGGCCCAAATCTTGCGGATTTCGAAGATTTGCTGTTCGGGATTCAAATCCCTTTCCGATGACGCTTCCACTTGTCCAAAAGAGGTGGTCATAATTGCTAAACATGTCATAGCTAATAGGATGATTTTCTTTTTCATAGTATTATTGAATTACTTTATACAATTCTTCAGCCGAGTCCACGACGGTCAGGCTTGGGATGTCTTTCATGTTCCGGTAGCCCCATCCAACAGCAATGCCCCTGATGCCACCGTTAGCGGCGGTCCTCATGTCGGTGGGCGAATCGCCGACCATGACGGCTTCCTCTTTGCTGACGCCCGCCTTGCGCAGCACCTCGCCGACAATCTCGGGGTCGGGCTTCAGCGGGAAGCCGGGACGGTTACCCAGCACAGCGATGAAGGGGATGCCGGGGAAGAACTCCTTGATGAGGTATTCCGTCCCTGCTTGGAACTTGTTGGAGGCGATGGCCAGCAGGATGCCGTTGCGGTGCAGCGTCGTGATGAGTTCAGGTATGCCAGGGTAGGGTTGGGTGTAAACATCAATATGGGCGAAGTAGTAGTCCGTGAAGTCGGCCAAAACGGCATCCACAGTGGCCGTGTCATCATGCAGCTCGGCGGGCAGCGCCTGCATGATGAGGTTGCGCACGCCGTGACCGACCATCTTGGTGACTTCCTCCAACGAGTGCAACGGCAGGTCGCGCAGCTTCAAGGCGTGGTTGACGGCCTCGCAGAGGTCGGCGATGGTGTTGAGCAGGGTGCCGTCAAGGTCGAATATGACAAGTTTGTACTTCATGAGTTCACCAGATAAAAGGCAAAATCCTGTATTTCACCCGTTGTTTGTATTCACTGTAGCCTTCCAGTCCTTGTTCCAAAACGGTTTCCTCGTTGCGGATGCGTTTGGCTATCAATGGGATATACAATAGCATGATGGCAAATGAAATAGGTGAAGCCAGCACCAAAGGCATCATTAGGAAGAGGAGGGTGGTGGCCATATACATCGGATGGCGAACTACTCCATAGAGGCCTGTATCAATCACTTTTTGGTGCTCCTGCACTTCGATGGTGCGAGAGAGGTAGGTGTTTTCGCGCAGGACTTCCGCATAAATCAGGTAGCACACCAAGAATAGACCGGCGGCCACCCATACAACCCAATTCGGCAGCACACACCATTGGAAGCGCCAGTTAAGGCCTGCCACAACGAAGGCGGCAATGAATAATAAGCCGCTCAGCGCCACAACGGTCTTCTGTTCCTTTTCCTGCTCTTTGGCATTCAAACGTTTACGCAACAGTTCGGGATTTTTAGCCATCATAACCAGACCTGCGACGAACATGGGGAAGAACAGAATGCCCATCAGCAGCCAGCCTTGCCAAAAGTGGAATGAGCCTGCGGGCAGAAAGATGAGAAGACCCAAGACGATGACACCGAGGAGGAATTTCGTTAGTGCTTGAAAAAACAAGTTAGATTTCATCAGAATAGTATTGTTGCTGCAAATGTATGAAATATTCCATCATCGACCTTTAATCAAATTACAATAAACCGCAATAATCAGCGTTATCTGTTTATGAGACAATTCTTTACTTATCTACTTCTGACAGGGCTTGGCTTGGTGTTTCTATCAGGTTGCCAAGCGCAAAAAGCCTCCATACGAGGCCCTCAAGGCGAGATTGCCTACAAGATTACTTTGCCCGAAGGGTTTGACCCCACAACAGACCAATGCCCGATGGTGATACTGATGCATGGCATCTTCTCCAGCAAGGACTATGGTCCTATGCCGCAACTCGCAAAAGGCCTTGCCAAAGCAGGCATCGCCTCTATCCGCTTCGACTTCGGCGGACACGGCAAAAGTGAAGGCCGCAAGCAGTACATGACCATCGAAAAGGAATTGGCTGAAGCAAAGGCCGTCTGGGATTATGTGCAAAGCCTGCCGTATGTGAATGGCGTAGGCTTATTGGGCCACTCGCAAGGTGGTGTCGTTGCCTCGATGTCTGCTGGGCGATTGGCTGCCGAAAGCACGGTACCGTCAGGCGTGGTGCTTATCGCCCCAGGCTCGGTCATCAAGGAGGCCTGTCAAGGTGGCAAGTTCTTCAATGCCACCTTCGACCCCAAGGACCCGCCGGAATATGTCCGCTGTTGGGGTATCTATAAGCTGGGGCGCGAATACCTTGTCACCACGCAACAACTCGACATCTATGGTATTGCAGCGGCTTATCATGGTCCAGTGCTCCTCCTTCACGGCGACCGCGACGGCATCGTTCCGATGTGGTGCAGCGAGCGTTATTTGGAGGCTTATGGCCCTCATGCCACTCTTAAAGTGGTGGAAGGCGAAAACCACACCATTACTCGCCGTCGCAAACAAGTTGTTGCCAGCACGGTGGATTTCTTCAAAACAGTCTTCGGGAAGTGATGTGAGGTATCACTTGCTGAGTTGCTTCACTGGGAAGGTGAAATAGGTGTCGGGGAATGGTTCGTTTTTCAGGGTGAAGTGCCACCATTCCTCATCAATAGCCTTGAAGCCGTGTCGTAGCATGGCCTCACGCAATATCATGCGGTTATGGAACTGCTCTGCAGTGATGCGGTCGTTGGCTTTGTATTTTCCGGTTTTTGGGTTACCACCAAAATCAGGATGGCTTTCCAAGCCAAACCAGTCGAAGGTGCCGCCCATATCGACTTCTTTTTCCGTGGCCATGTCGAAGAGGGTCAAGTCGACGGTGGAGCCTCGGGTGTGGCCACTTCTCTTGGCGATGTAGCCCAACTCGAAAAGCCTGTCGCGAGGCACTTCGGGATAGAAATAGGGTTTCATGAGTGTGTCGTTGACATCGGCGCCCCAGCGCACAAAATGGTCGACGGCGCATTGAGGACGGTAGGCATCGTAGATTTTCAGGCGGTAGCCTTGTTTTTTCAAGTCATCACTCACTGCACGGAGGCTATCAGCGGCCTGTCGGGTGAGCAGTGCGACGGGCTCCAGATAGCCGTCCACACGCGTTCCGACGAAGTTATAGGTGCTGTAGTAACGGATCTCCAGAATGGCGTCGGGGATGACATCTGCAATGTTCACGAACTGGCTGAAGTCGTCGGTGGGCGACAGCTTACCCGTCAACCGTTGGAACTCGTTGCGAGCCTTTTCAAGTTGTTCTAGGAAAGCCGAGCTGGTGTGCAGTCGGCTCACGCCGATGGCGGCGCAGAGGCGGCTGGCGTCGACGTCGCTCTGCCAGTGGGCGCCTGCGATGACACGGCTCTCACCGTACATATAGCCACGTGCCATGATGGTATCGGCCTTGTCGGGGTTGATCTCGGAGAGCAGTAGGGCAGTGGCATAGCCGCGTTGGCTGTGTCCCGAAGGGTAGGAGCCTTCGCCCGATAATTCCGCTTCCTCATATCTCGTGAGCATGTGTTCACGGAAACGCTCAAACGGCCGCTTGCGATGATAGAAAGCCTTCGGCTTGACGCGTGTCGGGTCGATGGTGGAGAGGCTGTTAATCATGAACTTGTAAATCTCAGGAGTGCCTTCCTTGGTGATTTCGAGGCCGAAAGGCACTTTAAACACGGCGAAGAGCGAGTCGTAGTTCCACACGGCATCTTGGAAGACGAGGGCAGCGCGTTCCGGGTCGTTGCGTTGCTGTTTGCCCCACATGTAGCGCATGATGTCGTTGGCGAAGTCCGTCCCGATGGTATCTGGCGGTGGGGGCAGGCATTTGATGAGGTCAGGCATCTCCTCAGCGCTGAAATACAGCGTGACACCATTGTCTTGTGCTTGTGTCATTAGGTTGCCGCAAAACAGGATGGCGGCGATGAGGAACAGGGGGAGGCGTTTCATATACGATGTGATTATTGTTGGTTTGATCATAATTAGTCGATTACTGCAATAAGTGGGAAGATGATGGATGGGAGGGCTTGGAGGCTGGACATAATGGTTTATTGTTTTTCCGGTTCCTTTTGAAATAATGCTCCGATTTCAACAATGTAGGTGTCTCTTTTGTTGTGACCTTGAGGATGGTTTAAAGCATATTGGCTGATTCGTTGCGATAGATTGATTTCTTCTTCCAATACTTCAAACAATAGGAAAACCTCCGAGTCTTTTAATCGACGTGGGATGTCGCCAATTTGTTCTTTTGTTGCCAGTTTTGGTTCTTCTTTTAGGCGGAAAACAATGGGCGATGTCAACTTATGAAGAACCAAGTATTTTGAGCTTACAAAACCTTCAGCTAATGATAATGCTCCTGTGGTTGTTCCCAACCCTAATGCATAGCACCAGTGCTGACGAATGCTTTCGGCTGTTTGGTCACAATGGTTATCGTCGATAACAATGGCTTTACCTCCTGTTATTGTACCAAAGGTCTCGATTTCTTTCTCAATTCTCTCATGCGGGTCTTCATTGATGCTACATTCTGCCACATAGAAATATTTACGCAATTGGTCAATGCTGCTAGAATCAACAACACCGTCTTTTTTCTCCAAAGCAAGGGTGTAAATCTCTTTCTCACCTTCCACTCGATACAGTTTGCCCAACAATTCTTGGAAATGCGTGTTGATGTAGTTTTCCGATTCTGCTTTGTCGTATCCTTTCAGTGCATAGAAAGCATATTTTTCGTTCAATATCGCTTGTACCCGTTCACGGAACTTTTTTCTGACTTCCGCTTTCCAATGTGCCTTGCTGTTGGCTTCATTTCTTGCATACATTGCCAAAACAAACAAGAAATTCACATCATAATGGCTGAGCAATAGTGTGTCACGGTCAAATAGTCGTTCCTTGAATTGGTAGGAATCTTGAAGATTATCACCTTGATGCAGTTTTAACGCATCGTTTTCATAATCCAGTGTTTCAAAATCAACGGTCGCACTGATGAAGAAGTTGGGAATCACGTTGTAGCCTTCAGTCCTATTGTCGCGCAATCTGATTTTGTATTTTTCATCATCACATTTAGTGCGTCCCAACAGCGCATCAAAACTCCATTGGATGACATTTCGGGCGTAGGTGAATTGTTTGTAAATGGAGTTCTCACCAACGGGGGTTCTATATTTGTAATACTTGCTGTCGCCGATGTAATAGACAGGCTTTTGTTCGGTTGTGGGCAAGATAATGTCGTCAATCCATAAATGGTCAACTTGTTTTCCGTCGCTTTGTTCTGCCAAACGGGGCGGCAATTCGCGATGGTCGGTTCCAATCAGTTCATCAATAATAGATTCAAACACAATGTTGAAGTTCTTGACCAAAATGTATTCTTGTTCGCTCGTTTCTACCATAACTTTATGGCTTTGGTCGAAGAAAGCGAAGCATAATTCCCAAAGATAGAGAGCCTTGTCGGAGAAATACTTGTGCTTGATTTGTAACAATCGGATGCGTCCAATGCCCTTTTTCAAATAAGTTTCAAACCGCTGGCCCGTAATCAACTCGAAATTGACATTGATGCTGACAGGGAAACCATAAAACTGATGAAGGTAATGGAGTATAGAAAAGTAGATGATAAGCAACTCTTCGTCAAAATTGATTTGTCGCTTTTTGTTGACAGGTTTAAGATAAATAGGCACTCCCTCTTGCAAGAAAGCTTGTGTGTGCGAGATGGTTCGGTTCCAATTAATTTTGTTGTATCCTGAATGGATGTTGCGAAGGACGAAAAAGAAGAAATCCTGGTTTTCGCGGTTGAATTTCAACAAGGCCAACAAAATGTCAAGAAAGGTGTTGCAATTTTGTAGTCTGCCTTGCGACATCCGTGGAATGAACTGCTGCTGAACCACATCGCTTGTGGGGTTGGCGTCACGATACACGACAATGGCGCGATAAATCCAAACGGACAATTCATAAATGAAATCGTATTCATGTGGCTCAAGTAGGGTTTGGCTTTGCAGGTCGATGATGTCCTCGGGGGCATATTTGCCAAAAACCTGTTCTTTCTTGATCTTTTTCCCATTTTCCTCCGTTTCCACATCTTCCAAAAGCACTTTGGGCAAGATGAACACCGTATCTCCATTGTCGCCAAGTTTGGGATTGAAGTAATAGCCCACATGGTTGACCGATACTTTTCCGTAGATGTTGCGGAAGTTGGTCAATCCGATGATGATGTTGTCAACCAATTCGGCTGGATACTGATGCTCTTCTATAAGAATGCGCATGGCTGTTGGGGGTGGTTATGAGTTGCTCTCGGTTTCGGCTGACGCCTCGTCTTCTTTCTTCTTGTCGTTTTCAACATTCAGGTTGTCTAGCAGTTTCTCAACCCTGTCTTCGTTGATTGAGCCATCTGGATTGTAGAACTTAGGATAGGTCATCTCCTTTGAGCCATTCGTTATTTGTGATGGCACTCCGTACACCTTAAACACATCGTTCCATAGATAGAAAAGCACTTTGCCCACAAATTTCTCCGCGCTGATAATGTTGTTCTCCGCTTTGCAGAAATAGAATCCCAAATGCTTGTCCTCGGCAGTTTCGTCGGTGAGCAATGTGTCATTGATGATGTCAAGGAACGATGTCCACGAATACTTATGCTTGTTTACAAGAATGTGCCATTCCTCTTTTTTTGTGTCAATTGGGATATACTTCCACTCCCAGCGGCGCTTGAAGGCCGAGTCGATGGGGAAGAGACTTTGGTCGCTGGTGTTCATGGTGGCCCAGATGTAGAGATTTGGTGGAAGCAACAAGATTCTTCCTTCTTGTATGTCCTCAGAGAGCGTTTTGCCGTAGTTACTTGTATAATCTTCAACAGCTCCTTTGACATTGATACTGCCATTGAGTTTGTATTCATCCTCTTCTTCAAACGCTGTTTTAATGGCTTGTTGCATGTCGGTGTCAGCTTCAATAGGATAGGTGGAGAAACCATTATCCTGACGGTCGAGCAATTGGAAAATATCGCCGAAAATCTGGGCGCAATTGCCTCGGTTGATTTCCTCGATGATTAAGAACTGTGGTTCAACCGTAACAATAGTGTCATTTGTTTTGTTTTTTAGTTTTTCCCAAGCACCATCAAAAGAATCTGGATCAAGTTCTTTAAGAGAATCAACCAGCCCCTTTTCAACACCCACTGATTTGGAATCTCCCGAATAACACTCTTTTATTCTGGTTTTGTCTTTTGTATTGTCCTTTGTGGTTACTTGTATGTCGTTGTCGGTATTGCCTAAAGAGATAGTGTATATTTGTTTAGGTTCAGAATCAGTTTTGCCCTTACCTGTGTATACATCAATGCTATGAGTCGCTAATTCATTCTTAAGTTTATCCCATCCGGCATCAAAACAATCTTTGGTGCAGTTTTCAGTGTTTTCATAAATCCATTTGCAAACGGCTTGTTCTGATGACTCGCCAGATTGTTTTCCCGTGGGGATTTCAAAGGAACCTTTTTTGTTCCATAGTCTTTTCCATGTATTTTGAACGCCATTTCTTGTTAGCGAGAATGAACTTGAATAAGTAACTTTGTCATCATCAATAGCAGTCATGGTGTAGGTGAAGCCCCCAACCGTAAAGATGTTTGCGGTTGTAGTAACAATGGCATTGGCCATTTTTTTCCATGCCGCGAGGTAGGCTTTTAGGAAGGCTTGTTTAATATATTTGTAGACAATCTTATCCTCTTGGTAAGTCCCCTTGTTTTGATCGAGGTTGATGCCATTGTTGACAACGACAGGTACAACTCTAACTTCTGTTTTTTCCATCGAAGGTTTATAAGCACCCACGAAAGTGGAGTAATCGCTATCGGGATGGAAAGTGGTGCGGATGACTTTTTGGCCTTGGGTTATTCTTTTGATTTCATAGGATTTGCCCGTGCCTGGGGCACCGTAGAAGATTTGCTGTCTGTTAAACGGAAGCTCATTTTCTTGTTTGTTGTAGTATTCAATAAGTAAGTCTGAAAGATGTGGATTTTGTCTAAGAAAATCACAAATATCAGCAAGAAAAGAAGAAGAGTCATTGATTAGACCAGACAAAGATAAAATGGCTGATACGAAATAATCCTTTTGAACTCTACCTAAAGACTTGGCCCCATGCCACCATTTATAATCAGTTACAAATCTTTTTATTTTGTCAGCATCTTTCTTGTTTGATATTTGTGCATCTATGGTTGCTTCATCTTGTTTTGTGAGAGTTCCTTTTTTCTTCAATGCTTCTAGTTCATCCAAAGAAAAAAGACTAACGGTTTTGTCATAATACTTATGTAACTCTTCATTAAATGGAAGCATGATTTTTGACAAATAAAACCATTGGTTAGGAATTATAATAGAATCTCCATTTGTTTTTGAAGCAAATGCAGAAAACCTATGAAACTTTATATTTTTATCGCTTATTATTGATACTTGAGACTTAAATTGAACAGGAAGTTCGATTTCTTCATATGTCCAATTATTAATTTGTTTCTTTATTTGTAGATACAAATCCTCTAAATCTTTGAATTCTTCCATATTACATTAATTGTTTGATGATTTCTTCTGCGATTCTTTTTATTACAGGAACAGCAACGCTGTTTCCAAATTGGTGATATGCTTCTTTTTTAGAAACAACTATTTTAAACTCAGGATTAGAGTCATTATTATTTTGATTGTTAGCACATTCTGGATGCTCCCAACCGTTTCCAATAATACGATACCCTTGCAATCTACCCGCCTCAACAGGGGTTAATGTTCTAGGGTTTAATCCTTTTTCCGATTGGTCAATGAGAATCTCGCTGCCGTCTTTCCAATAACGGGCTGAAATGGTACTTGTATATATGCTGTCTCCTTTAAACAATGAATAACCGAACCCCTTCCCACTCAATTTGTTTTTTTCTTTCCTGTTCTTATGTCCTTCCCACATCCTATCACTAATAGTAAAACAAGGGTCTATTGTATCTGAAGGTTCAAAAATATCAGATACCCTTGTTTGTAATGTACCATCTTTCAGCTTTTCTTTTTCATAGATTGTTGAGCCATCTGGTGCTATTCCGTATGGGAATTTGAATGAGTCTGCATCAACCAATTGTTTATACCAAGCAATGATGAAAAGACGTTCTCGGTTTTGAGGAACACCAAAATACTTTGCGTTCAAGACTTCATACGAATACCCATACCCTAATTCATTTAATGTTGCAAGAATAACCTTTAGGGTGTTTCCTTTATCGTGGTTCTTAAGTCCGCGAACATTTTCTAAGAAAAGAACTCTTGGTGGATGACCTGCTTGAATTTTCTCTTTAACGATGTTGGCGATGTTGAAGAACAGGGTCCCTCTCGTGTCTTCAAACCCTTTTTTCAATCCTGCAACAGAAAACGGCTGACAAGGAAAACCTCCACAACAAATATCAAAGTTTGGAATCTTTGTCGGGTCGACATCATTAATATCCTCATTAAAGTACAAGTACTCACCTTTTTTGTTCTTTTTGAACAAAGTTGGTTCAATGTCTTTGTAATTTGCTTCGTATGAGATTCTTGCGCTTTTATCCCATTCACTGGCAAAGACACATTTTCCGCCAACATGATGCATTGCAATATGAAAACCTCCAATGCCCGCAAACAAGTCAATAAAATGAAACTTTTTGCCCAACAATTCCATGATGTTAATGCGAACTTTAATGTTTTCATCCGTTGGTTCACATCTCATTTCTTTGTTTATGGCCTGACGTAGAACTTCTTTCTCTTCAGAAACAACTTTTAAGTTGTTGGTTTGTAATGTGCAAAACCAAAAATCAAATACGGATTCCCCTAAATGCCAAAATGTATGAGGAACTCCAAAACCAATGTTGACAAGACGAAAATGCTCATGGACAATCTTGTATTGAGTGACAATATTCATAGTGTAACCTTCAATACAAGATTGATCTTTGGTGAGTTTTTTAACCTTGTCTCTTATTCTTTCTAGAATTATTTTTGTCATAGTTTTGTACACTATAATATTTTGATCTGCATCGGTGGTTTTCTGTTTTTCAGGCAATTATCGATTATATAATTGCAACTAAAGAAGAAAGCATGGTTTTATTCTCAGCCCTGTTTTTATGATTATACCCAAGTTTTCTGCAAGCATCTTCAATTTTCTGGCAAAAAACATCTGCATTCACCCTATCCATAGATAAATCCCCTGTTGTGGAATCTCGATTTGTTGTATGCCACGTAACTTCATCATTAAGAGGGTGTCCGGGTTTACAAGGTGGAATATTAAATATTTTACTATCAATGCTAGTTATCCATGCCGCCCCAACTTCAATTAAAGCGCCCCAAGATTTTTCTGAGAATTCACTTGTTACAAAAACAACATACATTTTTTGGTCAGAGTAACTATCCACGAAGAATTTTTTTAAATAATCATACACCGGTACGTCTTCTGGAACTCTACACACTTCGTTTTCACAGTTTGTATATATTATGTCATCAGCGGGCACATTATTAAAGATAAGCATTTGATAAATGATATCAGCTAAAGGACAATCTTTTTTTGTGTGACTTATTAGTATTTTCTTTTTTTGCGCATCAATTGTTGGCTTTATTCCTAGGGCGGGTACATTTTTTTCAATTGCCTCGTCAATAGCATTTCGAACATCGTCCGTTGATACCATGGGTATCATTTTGGAAATGTCAGAGACTACTTGTTCAGATGTGTTCTTTTTAAAATCTTTAACTGCTTGTCTAAACTTTTCTTCATTACTATCTTGATCGGATATTTTCTTTTTTTGTTTTTCTTTATTGCGCTCATCCGTGTACTTTTTTCTCATTTCCAAGATATCGGCTAAAAGAACATCCCTTACATATTTGATAACGGCTTCGTATCTTGGATCGTCTGTTTTATATCCTTGTCGATTACTTAACGCCATATCCGGTAATTCTGATAGCTCAAATAAGTCAACAAATAATTGCCCAACTACATAAACCTCATTTAATTTGTTTTGTCCTACGCGAGGTAGGATATTAAACTCTCCCATCTTATTGTTGGCATATAATGAGATAAAATTATCGGGGAAATCTAATATATCAGCTTTACGCCCTCTTACTGATTTATATGTGCCTATCCAACCATTAATAGAAAGAGAGTATTCATGAGTTTTTCCTTCATTGTCTTTAAGAGTAATAGGTTCAGAATAAGTAGTTCTTTTTTCTACAAGAGAAGAACGTATTGAAGGAAATTCATCAGGAACCAAATCAGCTAAATGTTTAAAATCATCACCCAAAGTTATTATTGTACATAACTGAGAGGCGTATGTCTCATCGGTGCAATCTAATGATACCTTGCTATTGTTTCTTATTACATGAATGACAAAATCTTTATCAACCAAAGGAAATATTTTAATCAGATTCTTTTTTACCACTTCCAATGATTTATGTAGCCGATACTGAGGGTTTTCCATGACAATAGCAGTTCCATTATCTTGAAGGTATGAAAATGTGATTTTGTCATCAGGAATTGGTTGTAGTTCGTTTCCAGAAGGGTGCCTAGACATAATGAAACCCGATTTTTCACCGTTTTGTATTGTTTTTACTCTAACGGTCTCGGAAACAGATAATGCTGCGAGTTTTCCCACACCTTTTCGCCCCATTTTCCTTCTATGCAAAGTTGAGGTTATGGAATCTTTTTCGCTAGTTCTTGATACAGCTGCCACATTAAGAAACTTGTCAATGTCTCCATTAATATAAGACATTCCACGACCATCGTCTTCAATTGTAATATCATCATTGTTAGCAATGATATATACATTATGAGCATCGGCATCATATGCATTAGCAATAAGTTCAGCTAAAACATAGTAAATATTTGTATATAAATTTGGTCCAAGTAATTCTAAGATTCTTGGGTCAATTTTCATTTCATATTTCTTTTCATCCATCATAAACTCTTTATATGTTTTATATGTTCAACAATGCTATGTGCAATAATCTCACCTAATTTCGGTGGAACTGCATTGCCAATATAGCGAGATGCTTTTGACAAAGAAACACTTTGTTCGTCAGGAAAGAACTTATAAGACGTCGGAAATGTTTGGAATAGTGCGGCCTCTCTAGCGGAAATGGCTCTATCTTGAACAGGATGCCCAAAACGGCCATTTCCAATACCAGTGCAAAGTGTGGTCATGGTTGGTGATGGCTCATCCCAAACCATTCTTCCATAGACACTTCCAAAGCTCTTACCACCTGTTTTTTTGTGACAATCCAATAGCAATTCTTTTGGCCAATCTTTCCAACTACCACCATAAGGAGTGGCATGAATCCGCTTCAGATTCATATCAGACAAAGCCCTACACCTATGCAAAGGATCCGAAGGACATTCTTCTCCCGCTTTTAATGGTGGGAGGTTTTCGATAGTGTCACGGACGGTCACATAATTCTCCTTTTTGTGGGTTGGTGGAATCAATGTAATTGTTCCTAAACGGGAAGCCAATAAAACTAATCGTTTTCGAGTTTGTGGAATACCATAGTTTGGGCAATATACAACTTGATATTTCACTTGGTAACCTTCTCCTTGCAACACTTGTACAAAATCTGCCAACACGGATTTTAACTTAAAAGCAGCTATTGCAGGAACATTTTCCATGGTGACAATGTCGGGATGTACATTTTGCACTAGACGACCGAATTCATACAATAAATTGTACTTGTCCTTGTCTTTGTTTCTATTTGTATGAGCGTATGATGAAAATGGTTGACAAGGAGCACACCCGGCAAGTACTCGGATGGTATTCTTCTTTTTTGAATATAGCTTTTGTATTTCGTTGCCTGTTACGTCATTAACATCTTTGTAGAAAAACTTTCCACCTGTATTAGTTTCATAAGCATATTGGCAAGTCCAATCCAAATCGAATCCAGCACGAATATCAAAACCAGCAGACTTCATTCCATAACTCAAGCCTCCTATTCCGCAAAACAGGTCAACAACCTCTATTGTTGGTTGTTTTTTTGTTGCTTTTGATGCTTTGTGCGGTTTCATCATGCTGCTTATCTGATAATTAGATTTTTTTGTCGTAAAATGATTATTATAACCTGCAAATATACAGAAATTCCCCTAAACCAAGCCGGATTTTCCCATTTAGTGGTAGAAAAAAATTCCTTTGCGTTGTTTTGCTTCATCTCTTTTGGTTTCATAGAAAAGTTGTTTCCTCTTTGCCATCACATTTTCTCCCGCAGCGCGTTGGTGTCGAGTTCCATGCGGCTGAAGGCGAACCATTTCTTGCCCAAGTCCTTCAGCGAGGCGCCGATATGATACACCGTGTCATCGATGCAGAGGAAGCGGTCGTGGGCGTTTTGGAACGCATCGATGTCGATGGGGCGGTATTGCGCATTGTGTCGCTGCAGGTCGAGGGCGAGTTGTTGGGTGATGGTGCGTGTGTAAATCTGTGCGCTCACCCCGTCGGCACGTTTGTCGAGGAGGGTCAGCACCGTGTCGTCAACATAGTTGTCGAACAGGATGATGCGGCTCTTGGCACTGCGGATAAGGTCACTGACAAAGGTGTAGGCGTCAAAGATCTGCCCGTCGTAGAAGATGCCTTGTAAAGGAGGTAAAGCAGTGCGAACAAAGAAATCGATTTTCTCTTCCGTACGGCTAACCCTTTGTTCCAGCCTCTCAAAGCGCTGGTTGATGCTATAGCCTTTAAGGAGGTAGTCTTTCAGGATGCTGTTCGCCCATTGCCTGAAGAGAATCCCTTGGGAGGATTTTACCCTATAACCTACAGAAAGAATCATGTCAAGGTTGTAGAATTCCACCATTCTAACAACATTGCGACCACCTTCCTTTTGAACTATCGCAAAATTTGCGACAGTTGACACGCCCTGCAATTCTTCTCGCAAAGCATTGTTGATGTGCTTTCCGATGGTTTTTACATCGCGTCCAAAAAGAATAGCCATCTGATTTCTGTTAAGCCAAACCGTATCTTCTTCTAACCTAACTTCAAGATGGATGGCATCATTCGGTTGGTAAAGCACGATTTCGTTTTCTTGCATCTGCATCTTGGACTCATCCTTTGTTAGAATGATGTCATTAGTAGTCTTTTTCTTATGGGCCATAATCTTATGAAATTGAATTATGCCGCAAAGATGCAACCCTTGTCAAGAAAAAGCCGTTGAACAAACGTTTGTTGTCGACAGTAGTCGTTTGCTGTCGGGTATAGTGTTGAAAATATGACTAGTTCATCTGTCTCATTATATTAACCGCAGCCATAGATTAGCTTCGCTGAATCTTCGATTTCCTTGCCGCCCACAATCCTGCGCAGGAATGACATGGCTGCTAGGTCTTAAAAACCGGGAACGCCAACACTTCACCGGGTTGGGCGCGCTGGCCATGGCCAACATGGCGGGGAAGCGCCCGCTTTGTGCGATGGGACCGATGATGTTGGCCTTGATTCTTTGGCCCTTTCTCATCAAGGAGAAAGGGCGAATAAAAAAGTCTGAATGTACCCCTTTTGCGTAGGAGATTGCGGGTCAAGCCCGCAATGACGATAAAGGGGTGTGGATGAGTGGCTAGAGCACTTATTTCTGCGAGTGGCGTGCCACGAGCGGGAAAGGCCAAAACCGCCCCGTTCGCCTGCAATACGCCTCATACTCTTCACCAAAATCCTTCCGAAGCCGCTTCTCCTCGCTGCGTACCTGCAGCAGCATAATGACAATAAACGCCACAAACACCAACAACGCCTGCCATGTCCAAAGCCTGACGCAGACTCCGGCATAATAGACGAAGCTCCCCGTCAGCATAGGGTTGCGGCTCAGGCGGTAGGGGCCTTCCGTCATCAGGTGCTTGGTGCGGGGCGCCACCTCATGCCCGAAGGCATCCATAGGGTTGCCGTCGCCCTTGTGCCGCATATAGACGATGCTCCACACGCTCAACGACAGCCCGAGCACAGCAAGCACAATGGCTACCACCATCCTCCAAACAGGGACGGCACAAAGGTCAGGCCGCCCCGAGGCCAGCCACATCAGCGTCGGGATGAGTAGCACGAACATCAAGCCACCGAGGGCGTAACCGGCTATTTCTCTAAGTTTTCTCATGTTTGATAGTTTTATTGACCATTTTATGTACCAATAACGATGTCTTGGCCTTTTCTGCTGTGTTCAAAACGGAAAGTCAGGGTTATGCATTTCAGTTGGCAAGTAGCTCGGCAAGTTTTGCCTTGGCTTCCTTAAAGCCTAACGAGGCAGCCTTTTTAATCCGTGCAAGCGCCTCATTTTTGTCCTGTTTCACGCCCTTGCCTTCAAGATAGTAAAGCCCCGTAACGTACAATGCTTCGATATCTCCGCGTTCGATCATTTTATCGTACCATTTCAAGGCTTCTTTATAGTCTTGAGGCACAAGTTCACCCTCTTCGTACATTTCAGCGAGCCGTCTTTGCGAATAAATATGCCCTTTTTCAGCGGCCCTTTTGTACCATTTGATGGCTTCTTCACTGTCTTGATAGATGCCATCGCCCTCAAAATAGCTTTCGGCAATATCGCAAAGCTCTCCTCCTCCATCGGGGTTGTTCATCAGAATGCGTCCTGATTTCTCGTACCATAGCGCCGCTGTTTTGTCGTCCTGTTCCACACCTTTCCCCTCATGATAGCACCAGCCCAGCCTTTTGCAAGCACGCCAGGTAGCAAGGTTGAAACCTGCCCAGCCGGTTAAGAGGCTTCCTCTTTGACAGTCATGCCATTCCTCCTGATGTTCGGCCGTTTTCAAGTACCATTGGACTGCTTTTGCGTAGTCTTGTTTCACTTTTTTTCCTTCGAAATAAAGGTCTCCCAGCCAAAGTTGGGCTTCTCCGTTGCCTTGTTCAGCTGCCTTTGTAAACCATTTGACGGCTTCGGGATAGCTTTTCTTCACACTCACTCCATTATAGTAAAAGAGGCCGAGGTTTTTCTGTGCCGCCGCATCGCCTTGTTCTGCAAACCTCTTGCACAGGGTGAAAACCTCCTTCTGATTGTACCACATCGTATCCCAATACACAACCTTGTCAAAATAAGGGAAGCCTATTTTTTCTATGTAGTATTTTGTGTAAGGTCCTTTGTCCTCCATATGGTGTATTTGTGATAAAAACGCTTCTCCCTTGTCTGTTTTGACCTTTTCTCCATATAAAGATTCGAGCAGATATTGGGCCGTGTCATCACCGCCTTTGGCTGCTTTCCTAAACCATTTGAGCGCTTCCTCGTGGTCCACGTCTCCGATGCCGACAGCGACAATGGCATCATTGTCATAGACCTCAGCCAGCACTTCTTGTGCTCTGACATCACCGAGTTCGGCAAACTTGCGCAAGTATCTCATCATGGTCTCGCCATCGGCATCAGGATGATTTGACTTGTCGCAATCCAACAACATAAAGATGGCAAAAGCCACATCTCTTTGATGCTTTAGGTACCCTTGTTCTGCCCATTTCCACTTGGCTCTATAAAGTTCCACATCACCATCCCCAAAGCCGCAGCCGCAAGCAATGTCATAGTCTTTCTTCACTCCGATGATGCCGATGCCTTTTCCCGAGTCAATGTCAGCTAGTCTCTCAAGCCGCAATTTGGCTTCCGAGCCACGCTCGCCGCCCATCTCGACAACGGTTTCAAAGCAATTGGTAGCCTCTGCAAGGTCTTTCTCAACTCCTTTCCCTTCATAGTACAAAAGCGCCAAAAAATAGAATGCTTCCTGACAGCCTAATGCAGCTGATTTTTTGTAGCATTCCGCTGCTTCCTCATACCTTCTCGATTTATGCAGTCTCCATCCTTGATTGAACACGTCAACTGCATCGGTTGTTTGCTTGTTCGGGTCGTTTGTTTCCATAATAAAATATAATTGTTTTATTTCCGCGAATTCATTCGCGCCATTTCCAAAAATGCAAAAATAATAAATTTTGGTTATGCTGCCCTTATTTTAGGCGACACAAGCTTGAACTTTTGATTCTTTTGTGTCATAGATACCTGTGCCTGCGAATAGACCGCAGATATAGACATTCAAACCACAACATAATTAACATTTTGTCCAGCCAGAAACAGTGAATTTTGCGAAAAATCCACCCCAAGTGTTCCACATTCAAATTAATTCCGTACTTTTGCAGCCCGATTTTTAGGCAGAATGGAAAAGAAGAACGAATTCCTGATTCCGGTCAGCGGCCTTGCCCTTGGGAGCCATTCTTTTGAATATGAGATTGGTAACGATTTCTTCGAAGGGATGGATTACTCCGAGGTTCAGCAAGGGAAGGTATCGGTGAAGTTGGATATCGACCGCCAGGAGACCATGCTGACGCTGCATTTCGACATCGAGGGTAGCGTGCGCGTGCCTTGCGACCGTTGCGCCGACGAGTTCGACTTGCCGATTGAGAGCCAGCAGGAGTTCTTCATCAAGTTGGGAACGGAGAATGCCGAAGAGTCGGACGACGTGGCTGTCGTGAGCGCTGAGACCAACGAATACGACATCCGCCCGTTGGTGTACGAGTACATCATCCTCGCCATCCCGATGCACCGTGTGCATCCCGAAGGCCAGTGCAATCCCGCTGTGATAGAGATGCTTAACCGCGAGGAAGCACCCGCCGAAGAGGAAGAAGCCGACACCATCGACCCGCGCTGGGCCGCTTTGAAAGACATCAATTTGAACGATAAATAAACGATTGGTAATTAACTAGTTAAAATAACAAAGAAATGGCACATCCTAAAAGAAGACAGTCTCATACCAGAGGCGCGAAGAGAAGAACACATTACAAGGCAGAAACTCCTAACGTGACCATCGATCCCACCACCGGCACCATGCATGTGATGCACCGTGCTTACTACGTGGACGGCGACCTGTACTACAGAGGTCAGCTGGTCATGGCCGCCAAGCAGTGATTGCTGGCGCATGAACACGGCTCCAACGTGGACGGGAAAGGGTGATTTGTACCCTGATGGGATAAAAAATTGGAAAAAATTTCCAAAAAAATGTCCAAAAGTGTGCCGTGAATAAAAATAATGCTTATCTTTGCATCAAATTTCGATGCGAGAGCATTGAGAAAAAATAAAGTCGGATTTTTTTCATAATCTTTATATTGTTTTTCCCCTCCTTTTTCCCCATCAGGAGGGGTTTTTTGTTGGTCAAGGCGGAGCGCTTTTTGCACTAAATTCTCTAAAACCCATAAATTAATCTGTTTTTAGAGAAATAAAACACTTTAAATCTCTCAAATTGATATTTTTTGTACCTTTGCAGAGAAATAAAATCAATTTGATATGAAAAACATCATCGGACGAAAGAAGGAAATTGAAGAATTGGAACGATTATATAATGCTGAAAATGCGGAATTTGTGGCAGTTTATGGCCGAAGGAGGGTGGGTAAAACATTCCTAATCAAGGAGGTGTTTAAAGACAGGTTTGCTTTTTGGCATACAGGATTGTCGCCATACGACCACGACAAAAAGTTCTTGCTTCGCGACCAATTGCAAACCTTCTTCTATTCGTTGCAAGACTATGGGTTGGAAGGAGAATCATGTCCGGAATCATGGCTCGAGGCCTTTCGCTTATTGGAGAAACTGCTAGCCAAGAAAGACAACGGAAGCCGACAGGTAGTTTTCATAGACGAATTGCCATGGATGGACACTGCTCGGTCACGCTTCATTCCGGCATTCGAACATTTCTGGAACGGTTGGGCATCGAAACGCGACAACATAATGCTTATCGTTTGCGGTTCGGCTACTTCGTGGATGGAAGACAACCTTATCAACAACAAAGGGGGACTATATAATCGGTTGAACCGCGAGATGAAACTTCATCCGTTCACTTTGGCCGAGTGTGAGGAGTATTTTCGTAGCAAGGAAATGATGATGAGCCGCTATGATGTAGCTCAAACTTATATGGTCTTTGGAGGTATACCTCACTATCTTAGCTTATTTGAAAAGGGCTATAGCACCGCCCAAAACATTGATAAGTTGCTATTTGACAAAGATGCCAAATTGAAAAATGAGTTTGATCGCTTGTTTGGGTCGTTGTTTAAAAATGCGAATGAGCACAAGAAAGTCATCCGGCTGCTTGCTGGAAGAAGAAGCGGTTATACACGAAAAGAGATTCTCGAACACACAGGCATTAAAAATGGTGGTGGTGCAAGCGATATTCTAAAAGGCTTGATGGAGAGCGATTTCATCAAGTGTTATTATCCTTTTGGGGAACGGCGAACCGAACATTATCGGCTGACCGACCATTTTTGCGTTGCCTATCTCCATTTTCTTGACGGCAAGGATAGTCCTGATTCACAGTTTTGGCAAAAAAACAATGTTTCACCACGCTTGAACTCATGGCGTGGCTTTGCGTTTGAAGAACTATGTTTTGCACATATTGACCAACTTAAGCAAAAACTTGGTATTGGTAGTGTGACCACAACAGAATCGTCGTGGATAATTGAGTCGTCTGATCAAAAGCAGCAGATAGATATGCTCATTGATAGAGCCGACAATGTGTTGAATCTGTGTGAGATAAAGTTTTATTCTAAACCTTTTGTCATCAATAGTAAGTATGAAACCGAACTTAGGGAACGGGTGCAAACCTTGATGGACAATGTGCCGCAGAAAAAAAGCGTCCACTTGACGCTGATAGCAGCCTATGGACTGAAACAAAACGAATACAGTGGCTTGGTTCAAAGCGTAGTGGTTTTGGATGATTTATTTGCGTGATGATGACATTTCAAGAATGTAAATGGTAAATTCACTATCTTTGCGGAAAATATGAATCAACAAATACATAATCAAAATGAAAAAAGTATTCTCATTAATCGCAGCCGTAGTGCTGTCATTTATGGTGGCCCGCGCTGACGAAGGCATGTGGCTGCCTTATTCTCTGAATGGCCAGAACTTGGCCGAAATGCAAGCTATGGGCTGCAAACTCACGGCCGAACAGATCTTTAGCTTCAACCAGCCCAGCATCAAAGATGCTATCGTGCAATTCGGTGGGGGCTGCACGGGTGAAATCATCTCTCCCGAAGGCCTGCTGCTTACCAACCACCACTGTGGCTTGAGCTATGTGCAGAAGCACTCGTCCATCGAACACGATTACCTCACCGACGGCTTCTGGGCTAAGAGCAAGGGCGAGGAACTGCCCAACGCAGGCCTCTCTGTCCTATTTTTAAATAAAGTGGAAGACGTGACCGAAGCTGTGCTGAAAGGTGTCACCGCCCAGATTACCGAGGCTGAACGCGCAGAACTCATCGCTAAAAACTCCAAAGAACTCGCCAAGGAGCGCAAAGGCGACCGCAAGGTGCGTGTTGAGATTGTGCCGTTCTACAGCGGCAACCAGTACATCCTCTTCGAGTATGATGAATACATGGATGTGCGCCTCGTGTGCTGCCCGCCTTGGGGCATCGGCAAGTTTGGTGCCGACACCGACAACTGGACTTGGCCGCGCCATAAGGGCGACTTCAACATCTTCCGCGTTTACACTGCCCCCGATGGGAGCCCCGCAGAATATTCAAAGGACAACATCCCGATGAAGTCGAAATGGTATTTACCTATTAATTTGGATGGCGTGAAACCTGGCGACTATGCCATGATCCTCGGCTACCCTGGCTCGACCGACCGTTACTCGACCTCTTACACCGTGAAGAACGTCATCGAGAAAGAAGGCCCTGCCATCATCGACTGCCGCACGACCAAGCTCGAGAACTATCGCAAGCACATGGACGCCGACCAAGAAGTGTTCATTATGTACGCCTCCAAACAGGCCAGCGTGTCGAACTATTGGAAATACTATATCGGCCAGGTGAAGCAGCTGAAACGCAACCACGTGTATGAGCGCCGTCTTGCCCAAGAGGAAGACTTCATGAACTGGGTCAATGCTGACCCGAACCGCAAAGCCGAGTATGGCGATATCTTCACGGGCATCAAGGCTAAGTGGGACATCCTCGATGAAATCGAGAAGTCGTTTGTCTACCACCGCGAGGCTGGTTGGAACGGCGGCGAGGCCATCTCGTTCAGCCGTAGGTTCATTCGTATCAACAAGATGTTTGAGGACAAGGCCGACAAAGCTGAAATTTTGGCCGCAGTTGAAAAGATGCAACCCGCTGTGGAAACCTTCTTCAAGGATTACAGCATGCCTTTGGACCAAGATGTGACTGCCGCCCTGCTCGCGCTGTTCTATAAAAACAACCAAGCCAACCTTATGCCGAGCGAGATTCTGCGCATTGGTTTGGAAAACAATGGCGACTTTAGTGCGTATGTGGCTAAAGCTTTCGAGAAGTCCATCTTCACCGACCAAGCCCGTCTGGAGAAATGGATGCAAAAGCCCAAAGCCTTGGACAAAGACCCGATTTTCGCCCTCGCAACGAACATCATCGATTCATACCAAGCTTTGTATGCCCGCTATGAGGAAGCTCAAAACCTTGGCAACCAAGGCGAGCGCCTCTACATGAAGGGCTTGATGGAGATGCAGAGCGACCGCAACTTCTATCCCGATGCCAACTTCACCATGCGTCTGACCTACGGCTCCGTAGAGCCATACAAAGCCGCTGATGCCGTCAACTACAACTACTACACCACCATAGACGGCGTGATGGCCAAATATGTGCCTGGCAACTGGGAGTTTGACATCCCGCAAGATGTACGCGACCTCGTGGCCAAGAAGGACTATGGCCGTTATGCCAACGAGAACGGCGAGCTGGTCGTCAACTTTATCACCACCAACGACATCACGGGTGGCAACTCGGGCAGTCCTGTCATTGACGGCGAGGGCAACCTCATCGGTTTGGCCTTCGATGGCAACTGGGAGGCCATGAGTGGCGACCTCAGCTTCGAGAACAAGGTGCAGCGCACCATCTGCATGGATGCCCGCTATCTGCTCTGGTGCATCGAGAAGGTGGGCAAGTGCCAGAATATCATTGATGAACTGGTGATCAAGTGATTCAGGTTTTGAAAGTTATGGTTTATCCCTATGGGATGCTGAAAATCTATACTTTATCATTCAACCGAACGCAATTCCCTACGGGAATCGGAGTAATCCCGTAGGGATTTTCGCTCGGTAAAAAAGCAGTAATCATCCTCTTACATCCCATCGGGATGTGCGAAACTTGAAAATAAAACTACTTTATGAGTAGGGGCTTCATAAAAGAAGGCGACCAAGAAGAGATTCCGAGGGTGCCGCCGAGGGCATACCTGCCGGAAGGCGTGCCCAACTATGTCACGAAAGAAGGTCTTGACGCGCTCAAAGAGGAACTGAAAAACCTTGAGGCAGAGCGCGTCAAGGCAGGTGACAACTACATCATGGTCAATTTCCTCGATGCCACAATCAGGTTGCTCGTTGACCGTATCAATAGCGCTGTGGAGGTTGACCTTCCCAAGGCCGGCAAGGATACAGTGAGCTTTGGGGCGTGGGTGCGCTATAATGGGCGCGTGGTGCGCATCGTTGGGGTGGACGAAGCCGACGTGAACAAAGGCCTCATTTCATTTATCTCACCTGTCGCCAAGTCGCTAATAGGGAAGAAGGCAGGTGATGTCATTGAATTGAAGGGTTCGGAAAAGATAATGGTGGAAGAAGTGTCGTTTGAGCCGATGCCACTCACGCAGATGGTTCAAGACAAACCCGCGAAAACTACGACAACGACAGAAAAACGCCCCAAAAGAATCATTGAAGAAAAACCAGAACAAATTGCTGATAAACATCCGATTGTAGAAGACATTGACTTGTCTCCCAAAGCTGATGGACCACGCCGATTTGAGCCTGAAGTGAATCCCATAGAGTTTCTGCCCATTGTCAACGAGCGAGGCAACATCGTGGGGCGGGCGATGTATGTGGAGTTGCACCAAGGAAACAAGATGCTGCACCCTGTCGCGCATCTGCATGTTCTCAATGGCAAGGGAGAGACCACAGGGCTTTATTGGTGGCATGTGGCCTTCGGTAACACCCCGGAGAAGACACTCAAGCGCAAGATGGCGGAGACACTAGGAATGTCGAGAGTATCTCCGAAGTTGAAGCGGCAATATATCAGAGAAGCCAAGATCGAGAGGGAGCTTGTTTACGTTTTTACGGTTGTTTCCGAAGAGGATTTGCCCAATCCCCCTGAGGGAAAAGAGTATCTCGAACTATTTGAAAAAGATTAGTATCCTCAACTATTACGAGCCCGACATTGCATATCGGGGTGTGTTCGGGTCGTCCTTTTAGGACTTTGCTTTACGTACGCTTTGCGTCACTGCGAGGTACGAAGCAGTCCAGAAATATAGAAGTCGGGAAAACAACTCGCTCTCCCGACTTCTTTTTTACTGTAATATTAATGATTACTCCGCCTCAGGCTCGCTGGTCTGGCGAAGAAACTTGCCATCTAGGGAGTAGGCTTCGTTGTAAGTGTAGCGCCCGCCTTCAGGGTAGTAGCCGTATGAGGCTACGATGATTTCTTTTTTATCCCAATCTAATTCCTGCACACCTTCGGTCGAAGGAAGTTGCATGGCGGTGTTGGCTCTGGTGTCGATGATGTAGGTCCAGATGTTACGGGCATCGGGGCAGCCTTCCACGATGATTTTGCTCACATCACCCGGGGCAAGATAAACCTTGGAAGCGGTGGCGATGAGGTGCATGGGCACTTCGACGGCATCGTGATTATCCCCGCTCATTTTATCCCAAATTCCATCAGCGGTGGGGTTGGTGGTGAGCACCTTGATGGCCGTGCCTGAGCGCACGTCGGCCCACCAAACGGAGTAGATACCTTCGAGCTCGTCTTCGCTAGGTTCCTGTTCCACGTTCACATAAACGACATATTGGAAATAGCTGTCCTGACGATCGGCGGTTTCGGGTATCTGGTCGATATCCAAAAGTTCAGGTTCGTAGGCTGCGAGGCCTGGTGCTTCATCTTCGGTGGTGGGTTCGCCTTCTTCGAAAGCGTCGTCGGAAACGACGGTGACAGTGTCGTTGTCGGTAGAACTATCTGTAGGCTTCGGGTTGAATAGCCCATTGCAGCTGGTCAGCATAAGTGCTGCAGCAAGGGTAAGGAGTAAGTTTTTCATTTTTATTGGTTTAGTATGATTTCAAAAGGATGTTATAAAGCTATTGCCCTGCAAAAATATGGCTTTTTTCGTCATCAACCAAAACCACGCGGTTTTCAACAAAAAAGCCGGGAAAGCAATTCGCTCTTCCGACTCCAACAATATATAGAGGTTTCTGCGTTCTAAATGGGCAAATCACGGTATCAGCATCAGCGAAAATTTCATAAATTATTGAATTTTAAATCTTTGAATCTTTAAATCTTGAATCCTATTGCTTTGGCCTAACGGCAGCTAACCTGAAATTGAAGAACCATCCTTCAGCCTTATCGGTGCCGTTGTCGATGATGAGATGATAGCGGTTCAGCGGCTCGTCACCCATATAGTATCTCCACGATGCATCCTCGTAAGTGCCGATGGTTTCGCAAGTAACCAAAGTACTGTCTCTGCTGGTAATGCTTATCGTGCAGTCACCGAAATCTTCATAGAAATACACCCAAACTGTATTTCCCTCCATATATGCCTCAATATTCGGGCTGCGCATATCCCCATTGGTCATCGTACCTTTGATGTCGATTTTGTTTTTGTCATCGGGTTCTACAACCTTTGAGCAGGAAAACATCAATACTGATAGCGCGAAGAGGCTAAGGACTGTTTTTAAACACTTGTTTTTCATATCGTTATTCATTTGTTTTCATTTTGTTGTTGAGGCTTGCGCGGATTTTGTCCACATTATAAACGCTGCAACCGAGCACATCCGCATATTCCTGGCGAGAAAGTTTGAAGTGTGAGAGTAGGCAATAGCGGAACTCTTGTTCGCTGAGTTCGGGGTACTGCCTGTGTACAAAGGCAATGAAGCCTGGGTGTACGCCTTCGAAAGCTGCCTCAAAACCAGCCCAATGGTCTTCACCTTCAAAGAGCGACTTCTCCAAGTCCTTGAAAGCTATCGGATTGCTTCTGTCACGCGACAGCACCTCAAAACATCTGATAATGTTGCACTTTTGCAGGTATTCATCTTTCAGTTTGTCTCCGAATTCTGCCTGTAGTTCGCTTTGCTGCGCGGTCTGTTTCTGCAATTCATCGTATTGTGCCTGCATTTTGGTCTGCTCTTGTTGTTGCTGTGCGTTACGCTTTTTCAACTCCAGCAGGTTCGCGTTGATTTCGGCCTCAATGCGCTTCTTTTTCAAAGCATTGAGGATCAGTATGGTTACCACAACCAAAGCGGCAATCAAGACAATGGTCAGCACGATGATGAGCCTTTGCCGCGAGAGCATTTGGCGGTTGTGTTGGTTGGCTTGTGCCTCAAAGTCGTATTTTTTCTGGATTTCCAAAACGGAGCTTTGTGTTTGGTCGTTAAGGATATCCAAAGCCACCTTTTCATGCTGTTTCTCAAACTGATAGGCACTTTCATAGTTGCCAACGCTTAATGCGTCCTTAATCAAAAAGCCATAAACGGCAGCCATGGTTTCGGGTCGGCAGTCCACTTCATCCATAGCCTTGAGCATTTGTGTCTTATAGTATTCCAACGAGTCGCGTTCATCCAAGGCTAGATTCACTTTGGCGAGGTTGAGCAAGGCGATGGGACGACGTTTTTGGTCGGTCAGTGGCAAGGCTTTCCGAAGACAGTTTTTGGCGGCATCGAAATCGTCAAGCAGTTGATAGGCAACGGAATAGTTGTTCCAAACGGAGGCCTCGGTGACTTCGTCTTCTGAGGCTTGAGCGCATTGCAGGGCTTGTTCGAGATAGACAAACGCGCTGTCGTAAGCATCGTTCACTATGTGCATCATAGCCACAGCGTTGAGGCATTTTGCCTTGCGAGAGAGGTTGTCGCCCCACAACTCAGCAGCGGCTTTATAGTTGACGATAGCTTCGGCCTCGTTGCCGCTATTGTTGAGCAGGTCACCTATATAATATTGCGCGAAGGCAGCACTGACCGAGTCTCCGACCATTCGTCCGTAGTAATCAGCCTCTTTGTAGCAGTTCATAGCCGACTCGTATTCCTTTTTGGCTTGGCGCACACAGCCGCTATAGAGTGCGGCGGGCGCAGCGTTTCCATAATCTTTTTGCTTCACGAAGAAGTCGTAAGCCTCAAAGATTTGGTCGTACTGGCTGATGTCCTCGAAGGCCTTGTATTTGGTGCGCACCTCGTCGACCACGGCTTGCATCCTTTCCGACTTGCTTTTGGTATTGCAAGCGGGAAGGAGCATGACCACTCCGAGTAAGAGCAAAAGGCGTTTTTTAATCATGACCGAAAGGCAGTTCATAATGCGTTCGTTTTCAAACGCAAAAGTATAACTAAAATTGGGCATTTTTACACGCTAAGGAGCGATTACAAACTTTTGTAAGACCTTAGCGTTGATAGTCAATGTGTTAGAGAAAGCGATTACAAATTTTTCTGTGCTAAAAAATCGAGATTAAGGTTGCTTCATTTTATTTTGTCGAACTACAATGGATGCTTCCTTTTGCTTTGGAATACAGTATTTGGTATAGAGTTCTGCATTATCTTGACGGAAAGATTTGCTGTCAAATTGCATTACTGTTTTTGCTGGCGTGTAACTGATGGTGAAATGTTGAGATTTCACTTGTTCTTGGCCATGAGATTCCATTTGTTCTTTGATTTTAAAGCGAAGCTCATACAAACGTTCCTCAATACCTTTTTTTTCTTCTATAAGTTGCATCATTTCTTGTTCAATTCCATCGAACCATTGTTGTTCTTCCATTAGAACAGGTTTTTCTGAAGAAAACAAACGGTTTTCTGGAATCACCACTGTAGCCACTAATTTAAAATGGAACCCTTCAAACTCTATTCCGAGTGAAAGCACCAGATAAACATCTTTCAAATCGGTGTAACAATCGGGGTTTTTCTTGAACTGCTCCAAAAACACGGGGTCGGTGATAGGGAAGTCATAGTTTGAGCCATAATAGGAAAACTTCATCCGATACTTTGAGTTTTCTCTTTCTTCATCGCAGTAGGCGCAAACACTATCAGGATGAATTAGCATCAACGAATAATCGAGTCGGTCGATAATAGTTGCTGGGATGGCTTTTCCCCTGAAATAAAAGACCGCCTGATGTCTTGTGTCAATGAGTTGGTCCAGAAAGTCGTTGGTGGGCGATAGCTCGGAAGGACAAATCTCCATTCTTGAGCAATGCACATCCTCAGTATGCGCCTTGTCGGGACAAGGCTCCACGTCGGTCAGTTTGACTAATGAAAAAATCTTGAAAGTTTCAGCCAAATGGTTGGGTATTTCACCGTTGACCGACATTGAAATGGGTCGTATCCATCGAGGACGTCCATCATCATGGCGGGCAATGTCAAGACTTCCGTCCGATTGCGAAACAACTTCAATTCCTGCGATGCATCTGCCTCCATGCTTGTAGGAATTGGCCAGACAAATGAAATACTTTTCCATCTTAAATTAAATGAACAATACGGACTTCTTCCTTGCTGTGTTTTTGTAAATATTCCGCCAACAGACGACGATGGCATTGCTCAGGAGTGTCCTCACTGCAAAGGAAACAAGCACCATCGAAGGGTTTGATGCCATATTTCTTTGAGATCTCCCTGTCTTTCAATATCCCAGTATAGATTTGCACATACTCTTCCCAAGTAACCTCATGCTTGTGCCATTGGTCAAGAAGTTCTTTGGTGGGTGCGAAGTCGACAATGTGCTTGTATGGAATGTGACATATTTCGTTGGTGAAAAACTCCAAATCCTTGCCTTTGGCGAATCCAGCCAATTGGCTGCTGTTGCTAATGCGCACATCGACGAGTTGTTTCACGCCATTGTCGCGTAACAATCCGAAAAACTGCTCGGCACTTTTTTTTGTAAAACCTATGGTATAGAGCGTAATCATGTCAATATGCTTCTTCCAACTGTAATTCAGTTTTATATCCTATTTCCTTGTTTTTCAATTTATAAGCGTCCTTGAGTTGGTCTTCGGCGGTATAGGTGCCAAATAACTCGTCAACTTCGGCTAGATGGTATTTCCGCGAATGGAGAAACTCGTTCACCATCCGTTTTTCCACTTCGACTTGAGTGGCCAATTCAGCATCCTTCAAAATGTGAAGGACCTCTATTCCTTGATTGTGAAAATATTTGGAAACCAAAGAGAAGCGGTGGCATTCCAGAGGGTCAGCCTCCGAACACATCAATGCGATACAGAAGCCTTTTTCCAAACCTTTCATCAGTCTTTTCGCACCTTGTTGGAACAAAGGAGTCGTAACCGCTACCTCAAAATCCACCTGACCTTCATTATTGATACAATCAGTTCGCCTTGCGCCAAACTCATCACCAAAAGCCAGATATTGGATATCGTGTAACTTCAAGAAAGACTTTAAACTCTCTTCGTTGAATTGTGGAGCGTATTTGCTTGCAGGCACACTCCTAACATCCACAACGCAGTTGACTTCGTGACATTGCAATAACGAAAGGAATTCCTCTAACGTTTGGTTGGAATGGCCTACTGTATATAATTTCATGGTTTCCAAGGTTTTTAAACTGTTTGATTAGATTGCAAAAATAGTAAAATTTCTTGAAACATGTCCATTATTCCTTGAAGTATCCTTCTCGTTTCATTTCGGCCAAAACCATGCGTATCTCGCCGTATTGATAGTCGTCGCCTAAGACATCGCGCGCCGTGGTGATTTTAGGGTCGCCTGTCGACTCAAAGTAGTCGCGGATTTCAGCCATCTTCTCACTTGAAACGAACTTTGAAGCAGGAAAAGAACCTTGTTCTACCCAATAGGTAAGATGGCCTAAGATGGTTGACTCAGCTAAACCTCTTGCTTTGGCAATGGACTCGATACTCATGCCTCGCTCAGCCATTTCTTTAGTCTGAAAGTAAGTGGCTCCATTATTTTTTTTCGCTGGAACTGTAGCTAAATCACCAATTTCAGCAGTTTGAGGGTCTTTGCCGATGAATCGCAACACGATGTCGAGAATCTCGGCACCATAATTCCGTATGCGCTTGGTACCCATGCCTTCGACAGCTCGCAGTTCCGACAAGGTGACGGGTTTTTCCGTGGCGATGGCTTTGAGGGTTCTGATAGGCGCGATATTGGAGGCTGGCACATCGTCGGCTGCGGCTCGTGCAGCACGCCAGGAAAGCAAAATGGAATATAGCCCTCCGCTTTTGCTTGGCTCAAACTTGATTTCCACTTTCTTCTTCCCGCTCTTTTCCACTTCAATCGCTTTCACCGATTTGGTCTTCTGGTATTCCTTGACCGTAAAGCCATTTTTGCAGGCTTCCAAACAGCAGCCTTTCAGATAGATGACTTCTTTGAGTAACTTCAAGGCCTCGGTAAGTTGTTCGTTGACGGCTTGGTTGTCAGTCTTGAAGGGCAAGTCAAACAATCCTGCTACAATGGCTCTCAGATGCTCGTCAAAGTAAGCCACACCTTTTATTAATCGCTCCTGCAAGGCGGGGTTTTGATCACATGACTGGACCTGCGAGTGCAGTTTCTGAATTTGGCTTTCAAATTTGATGCCGACTGAACACAATTCCTCGTGGATCCTATTGCGTCGCTGCGAGAGGTCTTGGATCATCGTGCCTTCAAATAAAGTGTCGTTGTCATATATCACCTTCATCAGTTTGCCAAAGTCCTTGTATATGCCATCAAAGTCGATGAGTTCTAGCATGGTTTCCAATTCGTAGTCATGACGCAGCTGGTCGACTTTCTCCTGCGTGGGCTCTTTTTCGGGAAGATGTTCCACAAACTGGTCAACCGAGTAGTCGTTGATCAAAGCGTTGGAGGTGATGCGCGTCTTTAGCACCAAACCTTCCAAAGAGGTGCAGCGGCTGAGAGCGACATACACTTGTCCATGGGCGAAAGCTTGTCCCGCGTCGACGATGACTTTGTCAAAAGTAAGGCCTTGGCTCTTGTGTATGGTGACCGCCCAAGCCAGTCGTAGCGGAATCTGGGTGAAACTGCCGATTTCTTTCTCCTCAATATCTTGATTCTCAGCATTGATGGTATATTCCATATTCTGCCATTTCAGTTTTGGCACGATGATGCGTTCACCTTCGCTTTCCACGGTGACGGTGCCTTCCTTCTCGTCATAGCCGACCAGCCTACCGATTTTTCCATTGTAAAAGGCTTTTTCAGGGTTGGGGTCGTTCTTAACGAACATCACCTGCGCCCCGACTTTCAGCACGAGCTCTTCCTTCGTGGGGTAAGTGTTTTCTGGGAAGATGCCGTGAACCTCTGCTTTAAAAGTTAGCGGTTTTTCATGAATGGCACCCAGCTTCGATTCGTTAATTTGGTCGGCTTGATAGTTGTGGGTGGTCAGGGTGATGTAGCCTTCATCATCTCTGGGTCTAAAGTCGGGTTTAAAACAAGTGTTGAGCAGGCGCACGCATTCCGCGTCCATGCGGTTGTTGCGCACCTTATTCAATAAAGTAATGAAGTCTTCGTCGTGTTGGCGATAGATGTGTTCCAATTCCACGCAAATGTAAGGTGCTTTTTTCAACACTTGGCTACCGAAGAAATAGGGTGTGTCGTAATAGGGTGACAACACTTCCCATTCCTCAGGTTTGGCCACGGGTGCCAGCTGGTGTACATCGCCAATCATCAGCAGTTGCAGTCCGCCAAAGGGTTTCTGTGAGCGGCGCACACGGCGTAACACGGCATCAATGGCATCCAAAACATCGGCGCGCACCATACTGATTTCATCAATGATGAGCAGGTCGAGGCTGCGCATCAGGTTGATTTTCTTCTTGTTGAGTTTTTGATACTGTGCAGCCAGTTGTGAAGCTCTGCTTCCTATGTCATTCCTTGCAGGGGAATTGCGGGGATGGAATCTATAGGAAGCAGAGCTTTCAGAATCACTTGGAATTTGCGGTCCAAAGGGCAACTGGAAGAACGAATGAATCGTCTGTCCGCCCGCATTAATGGCAGCCACGCCTGTGGGAGCCACCACGACCATACGTTTGTAGGTCTTCAGCGGCAGGTTCTTCAGGAAGGTGGTTTTACCCGTGCCCGCCTTTCCCGTGAGGAAGATATGCGAGTCGGTGTAGAGCACTAGTTCTTCAACGAAGTCAAGTTTCTGGTTTGTAAAGGTTTGCTGCGCCATGCTTTGGATTGTGTTCATAGTGCTAAAGTAGTAATTATTTTTCATTTTTGTGGTGGGGTTTTAGTTTTTGTTGTATTTTTGCAGCGGATACGGATGGAAATCGGGATGAGAGAGTACCGGAACAGGACTCTTTAGATTTCCAATACCGTTTGTCGGATGGGAAATGCTGGATAGCAAGCCCATTAGTAACTCCGATTTAAGGCACTCTGTACAAGCGATTGTTATTACAATGACGACTTTATTACAGAGTGCTTTTTTATGCCAACTCTATCTTGTTGACGTTATATTGCACATGTCTTCCATCGCTTTTAATTCCTAAAACTAGTTTTACTATAAAATTAAGATATTCATATTCAGCAGATTGAAAATCATAATATAAGGTAGCCATATTCACATAACCGAATTCCTTTTGCTTTCCTGTTGGCTTTGGTAAGGTGAAAATCGGTTTTCCTTCCATTGGAATGGCTTTTTTAATAACATCTTCAAGGTGTTTTACAGCATAAGTTGATTGCCAATTGAAAGCCGCGCTGTTACTTGCTTTTTTCTCGCTTTCTCTCATTATGATATAGACATCTGTCTGAAGATAATCGTTATACACCGCTTTTTTTCCACAAGTGTTTTGGAGTTTCTCTATCAAACTGATGTACTCTCTTTTGATAATCTCCCTTCGTTTTCTTGAATCCTTTTTTTCCGTCGGGATGCCTTCAATGAACTTTGGTGTTTCCATAATTATAGATTATTTAGTTTCCTAGCCGCAAAGAAAAACCATCTGTCAAGACAAAGCCGTTGAACAAACGTTTGTTGTCGACAGTAGTCGTTTGTTGTCGTTTGTTGTCGGGTATGTTGTTTGTTTTCAGATAAATACAAACAATTCAACAAATCAAGGTTTTCCAATGAAACATTTTCCTATCTTTGTAGGCTCAATTCGTATGCATTATTTAATCCGATATTCTATGAAAAAAGTATTCACTGCAATCTTGGCCTTGGTCCTTGTTTTTTCTTTCGGGAAAGCCAACGCCTGCACTAACTTCTTGATTACCAAAGGTGCCTCGACCGATGGCTCCTGCATGATTTCCTACGCTGCCGACAGCCATGTACTGTATGGCGAACTCTACCATTATCCTGCCCAAGACTGGCCTGCTGGTGCCATGCTCGATGTGTACGACTGGGATGGCGGCATGTTCCGCGGCCAAATCCCACAGGTGGCCCACACTTACAATGTGGTCGGCAATATGAACGAATACCAAGTGGCCATCGGTGAGACGACCTACGGCGGCATCGAGAGCCTTTGGGAAGGCCCTGGCATCATCGACTACGGCAGCTTGATTTACATCACTTTGCAGCGTGCCAAGACCGCCCGCGAAGCCATCAAATGCATGGGTGAATTGGTCTACAACTACGGCTATGTCAGCGAGGGCGAGTCGTTCAGCATCAGCGACACCGAGGAGTGCTGGATCCTTGAGATGATTGGCAAAGGTAAGCATAACAAAGGTGCTGTTTGGGTGGCCCGTCGTATCCCCGATGGCTATGTGAGTGGTCACGCCAACCAAGCCCGCATCACTACCTTCCCGCTGGCCAAGAAAAACAAGACCAGCATCACCTTCAAGAACATCGACAAGCTCTTGAAAGACCCCAAAATTGACTGCGTCTATGCCGACGATGTCATCAGCTTTGCCAAGGAAGCCAAGTTGTACAATGGTCCGGACGATAAGTTCTCGTTCTCCGATGTATACAATCCCGTCACTTTCGATGGCGCCCGCTTCTGCGACCTGCGCGTGTGGGCCATGTTCAACAAAGTGACTGACAATATGAAGGACTATTGGGACTATGCCACGGGTCGCGACATCAAGCGCGCCCAGCCTTACACGGCTAATATGTGCCAAACTCCTGACAACTTCCCGACCAACCGTATGCCTCTGTGGGTGAAGCCCAACAAGAAGGTTAGCTTACTCGATATGATGGACTTTATGCGCGATCACCTCGAAGGCACCGACCTCGACATGTCGCAAGACGTGGGCGCTGGCCCGTTCCACTGCCCCTACCGCTGGCGTCCTATGGACTGGGAAGTCGACGGTGTTCACTATGTGCATGAGCGCACCACTGCTACCCAGCAGACAGGTTTCAGCTTCGTGGCCCAAAGCCGTGGCAATTGGGAATGGCCCATCGGTGGCATCATTTGGTTTGGTGTCGACGACACTGACAACTGCGTCTACTGCCCGATGTACACCTGCATGACAGAGATTCCCGAGTGCTTCCTCGAAGGCAACGGCTCGATGACGGAATGGTCGGAGACCTCTGCTTTCTGGACCTTCAACCAAATGAGTAACTGGGCTTACACCAAGTATAACTACATCCACCCCGAAATTCGTAAGCGTCAGCGTGAGCTGGAGACCAACTGGGTGGAGAAGGAAATTCCCGCCTTGGACGAACGCGTCAATACCATCAAGGGAAGAGAGGCTCAGGTGAGGGAACTGACCAAGTTCTCATGCGACCAAGCCTCCAAGATGACCCAAATGTGGAAGCAGTTCTACCATGAGCTGTTCATGAAGTATGTGGACGGCAATCTGAACACTGCCCAGCCCGAAAAACCTGGACAAAAATACACGCCCATCAAGAGCGAACACCCGAAATATAGCGATGAGTACTATCGTATCCTCATCGAAAAGACGGGTGACAAGTATAAGGCCTACTAATTGGACTTCGGGATACGGGACAACCAAAGTCTCGCAGTCTCGCGTCAAAAACATGCATTTATAATTACACATTAAATAATCAATCAATCAATGAAAAAAGTATTAGGAATCATCGCGATGGCCATCATGGTATCGGTGGGTCGCGTGTATGCCGATGAAGGCATGTGGCTCCCGATGTTTGTCGAGCGCCTGAACTATGTTGACATGCAGAAAATGGGTCTGCAACTGACCCCTGAAGAGCTTTACAGCATTAACAACAGCAGTCTGAAGGACGCCATCGTGGGACTCGGAAGCGAAGCCCAACCTCGTGGCTTCTTCTGCACCGGTGAGATTGTGAGCGAACACGGTTTGCTCTTCACCAACCACCACTGCGGCTATGGTGCCATCCAAAAGCTCAGCTCCGATCAGCACGACTATTTGCGCGACGGTTTTTGGGCCAAGAACTATGGCGAAGAACTGCCCGCTCCCGAAATGACCGCCAGCTTTCTCATTCGTATGGAAGATGTCACCAAGGACATCTTTGGTGTGATTACCGATGATATGGATTATCAGGACCAACAGGCTGCCATTCGTAAGAAGATCAAGGAATTGGAAACCGCTGCTTCGGAAAACGGCAAGTACAACCCCGTCATCAAGGGTTTCTTTGAGGGCAACGAGTACTACATGTTTGTCTATCAGGTGTTCCCCGATGTGCGTCTTGTGGGCGTGGCCAACTCCTCGATTGGCAAGTTCGGCGGCGACACCGACAACTGGATGTGGCCCCGTCACACTGGTGACTTTAGCATCTTCCGCGTCTATGCCGACAAAGAAGGCAACCCTGCCGCCTACAGCAAGGACAATGTGCCGTTGACGCCCAAGCACCACCTTCCCATCAGCCTCGATGGCGTGCAGAAGGATGACTTCACTATGATTTGGGGCTTCCCTGGCAGCACCGAACGTTACATGTCGAGCTACGGCATCGACTATAATGTCGACACTTTCTATCCCATCATTATTGACATCTTCGGTAAGGAACTTGAAGTGATGGAAGAATACATGAAAGTTGATGAACACATCAACCTGATGTATGCCGACAACCACGCCGGTTTGGCCAACACTTGGAAAAACTTCATCGGCCAGTGCACTATGCTCCGCAAGAACAAGGTCAGTGAGAGCAAAGTTGCCTTGGAAAAGGACTTTACCAACTGGGTGACCAAGAACAACAAGACTGAATACAAAAACGCCCTCCCGAACTTAAAGGAAGCCTACAAGAACTTGGGTGAAGTGGCCAAGTATGTCTATTATCCCAACTTTATTTCGAGCGTTGGCGCCGCTGGCATCGCTGCCCAGTTTGGTTCCTACTATCAGGCTTATGTGGATAAGG
>JAEEGG010002363.1_pt1 | contig 48792 bp, 49 predicted proteins | sample 9134161 | NCBI WGS metagenome assembly JAEEGG01 (sample SAMN16246543, study PRJNA631951) | gut metagenome | biome: gut microbiome; feature: rumen; material: CR-attached | host: Bos | place: Iran: Karaj | collected 2018-10
GAACGAGGGCAGTACACGTTAGGCGTCGATCCCGAACAGGTGTACGCAAAGGCGAACGAGATCATAACACGCATCCGCAAACAGGAAGGAAGATAAATATGGCGCATATCGAGGTCATAGCGGAATACAGCGACCGCGGCGCGATGCTCTGGGCGGATTCGTACCCGGGCGCGTATTCGCGCGGGGAAACGGTGTCGAAGGCGCTGGAGAAGTTTCCGAAGGCGCTTTCCGAATACGCTGCGTGGGCGTACGGCGCACCGCTGCCGAATCTGGCGGAATCGGACTTTGTCGTGACGCATGCGTACCAGACGGATCTTCGCGTGGACGACGCGGACAGCGACGTGCTGTTCCCGTCCGAGCGGCTTCCGATGGACATGGCGGAGTACACGCAAAAGAAGCAGCTCTGTATCCGCTCCGCGCAGGATTTTGAAAAGCTGGTCGCTTCGATCCCGCAGAGGGACCGTGCGCTCCGAAAATCCCGCCGTACGTTCTACGGCAAGATCCCGTGTTCGGCGCGCGAGATGGCGGAGCATACGAACAATACGCTTGAATACTACGCGGACGCGATCGGCGTTCCGTTCGAGAACGAGGGCGGGCTTTTGGAAAACCGCAAACGCCTGTTCCGCGCGATCGAATCGACGCCGGATTTCCTTGCGCCGCGCGTGTTCACCGCAAGGGACGGGGAGATGTGGACGCTGAAAAAGCTTCTGCGGCGTCTGATCTGGCACGACCGCATTCACGCGCACGCGCTCTGGCGCCGCGCGATCACCTTCTGGGACAGGGACCGCATCGCGGATCCGTTCCGGTTCGAAAACGGCAAATGACGGTTTTCCGTGTACAAACGGCGTAAAAACGCATGTAAAATTACCCCTTGACATTTCGGGGGTGCTTCCTCTATAATGGGAAAGGTTAATTTGGCGCTATGCGCCATCACTATATTCGGAAGAAAGAGGTGTAGGATATGGTACGTACCTATCAGCCCAAGAAGAGACAGCGCAGCAAGGTCCACGGGTTCCGCAAGCGTATGGCGACTGCGGACGGTCGTAATGTTCTGAAGCGCAGACGCGCCAAGGGCCGCAAGAAGCTGAGCGCGTAATCGCATCGGCAGGGTTTTATTTGTCCAAATATGTGAGACAGAGCGCTTGCGGCAGGCACTTCGCTTGCCGTATGTTGCTATTAAGGGAACTCGTAATCGGTGGATCGGTCCTATTCTCTGAAACGGCATAAGGAATTCCGCTATACCTATGCGCGCGGGCGGTCGCAAAGCCTCCCGCTGTTTACGCTGGTATACGCAAAGAGCCGCAGTGAATCGGTCCGCATCGGCTTTTCGGTGTCGAAGCGGGTCGGCAACGCCGTACAGAGAAATCGCGCAAAGCGCCGCATGCGCGCAGCGCTGACGCCGCTGCTCCACAGCATTTCCGGCGGCTTCAATGTGATCTTTATCGCAAAGCAGGAGGTCCTTTCGGCGCCTTTCCCGGAGCTTTCCAAGGAGATGGAATCGCTTCTGAGACGCGCCGGGCTTTGGAGGAACGAGGCGTGAAGCGCGCTTTGCTCGCGCTCCTGCGCTTTTATAAGCGGCACATTTCGCCGCTGCTGCCGGATGCGTGCATCTATACGCCGACCTGCTCGGAATATGCAATGGAAGCGATCCAAAAGCACGGCGTCATCAAAGGCATGGGCCTTGCGATCTGGCGGATCCTGCGCTGCAATCCGTTTGCGAAGGGCGGATACGATCCCGTTCCCGAACCGAAAAAACACAAGGAGAACCGTTCATGAATTCATCCTTTTTCCTCGTCAAATGGCTGTTCGTCGCGATGGACTGGGTCTATCGGCAGATGTGCGCGCTGTTTTCGACCGGCGGATGGGTCGTTGTTCTGACGATCCTTCTGTTCACGCTCGCAATCAAGCTGTTGACGATCTTCTCCGATATCAAGTCGCGTAAATCCGCCATGCAGATGCAGGCGATCCAGCCGGAGATCGACAAGCTCAAGAAGAAATACGGCAACGATCAGCAGAAGTTCGCAACGGAGCAGCGCAAGCTCATGAAGGAGCGCGGCGTTTCCCAGCTCGGCGGATGTCTTCCGATGCTGATCATGATGCCGCTGCTGTTCATGTTCTTCGCGGCGTTCCGCGCATGGTCGAACCAGCAGACGCTCGATCTGATGCTGAAGATCAACGCGGGGCAGGGTCCGGAGACGTTCGCGGACTTCCGTTTCCTGTGGATCACCAACATCTGGCGTCCGGACAATCTGAAGGCCGGCGGCACGCTGATGACCGGTCAGGAATTTTGGAGCACGTTTACCGTGACCAATAACATCAAGGACTTCATCTTCTTCTCGAAGAATGAAGAAGCGCTTTCCCGGATCCTCTACGAGCTGCACTTCTTTACGAAGACGATCGCCGAGGACGGCACGGTGCAGTACGTGTTCGCGCAGGACGGCGGCAAAGCGTTCATGGAAGCGTACAAGACGTTCGTGGAGCCGATCACATCGAATACCGCTCTGATCGGCGGCGTGTACGAGAATATGTCCAACGGCTATGCGGTCCTGCCGATCCTTGCCGGCGCAACGACGTTCCTGTCCTCGTGGATCATGCAGCGCAGCCAGAAAAAGACCATGGCGCAGCCTGCGTCCGGCGACAAGAACGATCCGGCGGCGCAGTCGCAGAACATGAGCAAGATGATGATGTTCATGATGCCCTTGATGTCGCTCTTCTTCTGCTACCAGTACGATTCGACGTTTGCGTTCTACTGGATCTTCAGCAACGTGATCTCTCTCGGCATCACGCTGATCCTGAACGCAACGGTCTTCAAAAAAATGCAGCAGCAGTTCGCTGAGGGACAGTATATCCAAGAAAAGAAAAAACCGCGGAGGTAATCAAATCATATGAGAAGTATGGAATTCTCCGGCCGCAACATCGACGAGGCGATCTTTCACGGCCTGAACGAGATGGGGCTGACGATCGACGAGGTCGATACGGAGATCGTACAGAAAGAAAGCAAGGGGATTTTCGGCATCGGCGCCAAGAACGCGATCGTGCGTCTTACCGAACGCGAGGTTCCGATCGTTCCGGATTTTGAAGCGGAGAAGGCGGCAGCGCACGAGTTCGAGCGCAGAAGCGACCGCCCGAAGCGCGAGAACGGCGAACGCCGCGAGCGTAAGAATCGCGGGGAAAAGCCGAAGCGCGAAAACGGCGAACGCCGTGAGAAGAAACCCGAAGCGCCCGCGATCGAATACAGCGAGGAGCTTGCGAAGGAGAACGACGCCGCGATCTTCCTTTCGGACCTTCTGAAGCAAATGAAGATCGAAGCGACCGTCGAAGCGGCTGAGACCGAGGACGGTCTCCGGCTCAATATCGTTTCTTCGACCGACGGTCTTCTGATCGGCAGACGCGGCGAAACGCTTGACGCGCTGCAGTACATCGTTTCGCTGTACATGAACAAGGACCGCAAGGAGAACGGCTACCGCCGCGTCTCCGTCGACACCGAAGGCTATCGCGCGCGCCGCGAGGAGACTTTGAGACGTCTCGCCCGCAAGCACGCCGCGCAGGTCGCGCGGACCGGTCGCTCCGTTGCGATGGAGCCGATGAACCCCTACGAGCGCCGCGTGCTGCATTCCGCGCTGCAGGGCTTCAAGGGCGTCACGACGCACAGCGAGGGCGAGGAACCGAACCGCCGCGTCATCATCACGCCGGATAAATAACACCTTTGAACCGATGGCCGCAAAACCTGCGGCCTTATCTTTATCTTATGATCGAATCCTTTGATACCGTTTTTGCGCCGTCCTCGGCGATCGGCGGCGCAATCTGCGTGATCCGCGTCACCGGCGACCGTTCGCTTGCGATCGCGGAACAGATTTTGGACAAGCCGGTCGCAAAGACGCCGTGCCGTATGCGGCATACGCGTATTCTGTTCGGCGGAAACGTGCTCGACGACTGTATGGCGGTCTTCTTCAAAGCGCCGAACAGCTATACGGGCGAGGACATGCTGGAGCTGCACTGCCACGGCGGCATGACGACCGTGCGCGGCGTGCTTTCCGCGCTTTCCGATGCGGGCGGCGTGCCGGCGGGTCCCGGCGAATTCACGCGGCGCGCGTTTCTGAACGGCAAAATGGACCTTTCGGAAGCCGAGGCGGTCATGGATGTGATCAACGCGCAGGCGGAGAGCAGTCTGCGCTCCGCGCTGGAACAGCTTTCCGGCAGCGTGAGCCGCCGCGTACGCGCGGTCGAGGACCGGCTTCTGAACGTCCGCGCGGCGATCGAGGCGGCGATCGACTATCCGGACGAGGCGGAGGAAAGCGCATACGCGACCGTGTATGCCGATCTTCGGGCTGCCGGGGAAACGGTCCGGACGCTGCTTGAAGAGGGCAGACGCGGCAGGATCCTGCGCGACGGACTGAAGCTGGTCATCCTCGGGCGTCCGAACGTCGGCAAGAGCTCGCTGATGAATCTGCTGCTGGGCGAGGACCGCGCGATCGTGACCGCGGCGGCGGGGACCACGCGTGACGTGCTGGACGAGCGGCTTTCAATCGACGGCGTACCGGTGCGGTTGATCGACACCGCGGGCGTACGCGAAGCGTCCGACGAAGCGGAACGCATCGGCGTCGACCGCGCAAAAAAAGCGCTGCAGACAGCGGACGCCGTGCTGCTTGTGCTGGACGGCAGCGAGGGAATGACGGCGGAGGACGAAGCGCTGCTTTCGGAAACGGCGGATATGCCGCGCATCGTGCTTGCGAACAAGTGCGATCTCGGACGAAGGATCCCGGATGCGCTGCCGCTGAGCTGCAAAACGGGCGAAGGCGTTGACGCCTTTATGGAACGGATCCGCGCGATTGCGGAGCCTGCGGCGCAGTCGACGGAGGCGATCACCAACGAGCGGCATCTCAATGCATTGGAACAGGCGAGAGACGCGATCACGCACGCCGAGGAACAAACCGAGCTTGACTGCATCGCGACCGATCTCAACGAAGCCCTGCACCGGCTCGGCTCGATCACCGGCACGGACGTGGACGCCGAGGTCATCGACCGGATCTTTGCAAACTTCTGCGTGGGAAAATAATACGACAAAGAAAAAACGGCTCCTCGGGGCGGACTCCGTAAAGAAGCAGTTTTGAGGCGGCAATCACCGGCTCAAAAGGATATGAAACCGGCGTGACCGCTGCGGTCACGCCGGTTTTGTCTCTTGGATTTTGTGGGGCAAAATCCGATGCTCGTTATAACCTCGGACAACAGAAAAACTGTTCGGCAAACCGGAATATGCAGCTCATATCCTGCGCATTTCATGCCGAAACCTCACAAAACCTTTAAAGGATTAAAGGTTTTTATATAGTTTTACTCAGATAATAGCTTCAAACGCGAAAAGCGCATCACCCGGAAAACGATACGCATCGTCACATACATAGCCGCGAAGCCAGAGGTTGCCGTCTACATTTCGAAGATACAGTCCCTTAGGAAAAGTATCGTTCTGTTCAATGATTTCAGACAACACTGTGACTGCCTGATCCGGTGAACCGTGTGTTCCGGTAAGAGTGGAATTCTGGCTCTGCGGCTGATCTGTCCATGCCAAACGAAGAAACAAACCGGTGCTTACGGCACAAGCTTTAAAACCTGTTTTCGAAATATGCATGAAGATATCACGCAGGGTAGCTCCGTTTTCAAGACCTATTTCCTGCAGGGATGCTATCGTAACGGTTGTTTCTCTTGAGCGTCCGATAGAAAACCGCGGATGGGCAAAGAACTCCTCAGCATACTGATTTATTAAGATGCCGTGCTCCTTCAGCACATCGGGAATCTGTTCCGGAGGGAAAGGTTCTGTTTTCAAAACGATTTTTCTCATATAGTGCTGCCCTCACAAATCCCGTTTTTTAATCATTGTACCATTACTGACCCACTCGGTCAATTACCCTGCTATCAAAAGAGAAGGAGGTACTTCCTTACGAAGCGCCTCCTTCGGAGCCGTTTTTTGTGTGTTTGTCAGGTTGTCGGGATCAGCCACATGAACGGGTTCATGCGGTAGAAGAAGCCGGCAAGCGGCGGGTCGACGAGCATCTGACCGAGCTTGGGCACGATCGTGAGGATGATCGGCGCGATGAGGAAGAAGATATAGAGCATCGTGACGCCGTGCAGGAAGCCGATCCCGCAGGAAAACAGCGGATCGAACCGTTTCAGCGTGGGCAGTCCGCGCCGTCCGTAGTCGATCATGCGCAGGATGAAGCCGAACAGCACGCGGAACACCACGAACAGGAACAGCAGCGAAAGAATGTTCAGAACGACGTCGACGATCGTCTGATTGAAGTAGTCGCCGAGCGTGGTGATCTTTGCGGCCTTATACGCTTCCGTGCGGATGTTTTTGCTGACCGCGCCGTCCAGCGGCAGGGGAAGATCGGCATTTTCGATGACCTCGGAGAGCGTCTCGCCGTCGATCGACGAAACGGGATCGTGGATCAGCTCCACGCTCGTCCGGCTGACGAATTCGTATCCTTCAAAGTAGTATAGAAGGCTGTTGTAAAGCGCCTTGCTTTGACGTACCGGCGCGGCGATCACGGGGATCAGCAGCAGCGCAAGGAAGAAGGAAAGGAACGTGAGCCCGATGCTCACGGCGGAATAAATGACCCCGCGGTAGTATCCCGCAAGGATGCACAGTCCCAGAACGACCAGGATCAGGATCGTAATGATCACGGCGGCCTCCTTTCCGCGTCAATCGAGCGTGACGCGGTAGCAGTTTTGTTCGGTCACGACCAGGAATCCGACGCTGCTGCAGCGGAACGCAGCGACAGGCTTATACTGCGGTTCAAGGTCCAGAAGCTTTTTCCCCGCAAAGGAGAACTGCAGAAAGTCCTCGCGTGTGAATACGCAGATGTTCTCATTGAAGAGGAACGCGCCGACCACCGGCGAGGGCATGTATTTCTGCATGACGTTCGACCAGAGATCGTCGGTTTCGGAGATCGTGATGAGCCGCACGAGACTGTTTTCCTCGCCCTCGGCGGCAACGGGCAGCGCAATGAAATACGCGGTCTCGGAGCCGGCGGAGAAGTCGACGATCGTGCTGCCGTAGACCCGCACACGGTCGCGCTCGGCGGAGAAGCCGCTTTCCTCACGGTCGTAGCGGATGATCGACTGCGTGCCGACCATGAAGAGACAGCGATCGGAGAGGTACAGGTTATAGATCGTCTGATTGTAGAACGGCGAGGTGTAGTGGATCATCGCGCCTTCCTTGCCGCAGTCATAGATACGGACGATGGATTCCTCGGTGAACTGTCCGACGTCCATGGTGCTGACCCACAACAGCTCGGTCGTGCCAGTGTCGAGAAAATCGAACGCAACGATCTCGCTGTCCTTGAAGGAGATCTGATTGATCGAGTGCATCTGCCGGTCGATGATCAGAATAAAGCGCTCGTCGCGGTCCGCGCCGGGGTTCTTGAACAGCAGTGCGGCATAGTTTTTGCCCGCGCGCACGTCGAGGATCGTGCCGCTTGTCAGCGACAGCGTCTCAACGCCCTGGATCTTGAACTGCGAGCCGGCGTAGACGATCGTCATCGAATCGGAGGTGTCATAGCCTTCGATGTTTGCGATCGGGTAGTAGGTCGAAACGTCCTTTGTACCGTCATAGGTATAGAGCCGGTCCTCCGTGCGGTAGGTGAGCAGATCGTCTTTCATGCGGTAGGTATAGCCGGAGATCACATCCGCCCGCGCAAAGGTCAGGCCCTTCTCGCGCTTTGCCATCAGCACGGCGATCAGCGCGATCGCGCCGACGATCACGATACCCGCGGCAAGCCCGAAAAACGCGAGCCGCGATACGGCCATGCGGCCGACCGTCAGCTTGCGGTCCGCGCTGTCGCGTATGTATTCGCGAATGCGTTCGCCGATGCTCATAAAGAATACTCCGTGTCAGTTGGATTTGGGTGCGCGCACGGTCAGTGCGCCGGGCAGCACGCGGAAGGTCACGGGCGTACCGTCCATGCGTTCGCCGTCCACCTCGATGCGCGAGACCGGATCGCACACGACCGAGACCTCGGTCGTCTTGCGATAGGTGATCACGGGAAGCCCGATGTGCTTTCCCTTGATGAATTTCGGCAGCAGGCTCAAAAGCCGCAGCCGGCTGACGTCGTGCGCGATGCAGACGTCCAGGAGTCCGTCGGACATATCGGATTCCGGCAGCACGTTCATGCCGCCGCCGAAGTGTGTGCCGACGCCCGCCGCCGCCATCAGCACGTTCCGTTCGATCGTGCCGTCAGGGAAGGTCAGCGTCGTTTTGCGAAGCTTCAGTCCGAGCACCGCCTTGAGACAGCCGAGCCGGTACGCGGTCTCGCCGTTTTTGCACTTCGGCTTGAATTCCTCGGTGTAGTCCAGAACGTCCACGTCGAAGCCGAAGCCCGCGATATTAAAGAAGATCTGATCGTTTGCCATGCCCGCGTCGACGACCTTGTTCTGTCCGTTCAGAAGGATGTCGAGCGCGGCTTCCGCATCGGTCGGGATACCGAGCGCGCGTGCGTAGTCGTTGCCGGTGCCGCAGGGGAGAAGCCCCAGAATCCGGTCCGTATGCGCAACGCTCATCGCGGTCTCGCGCAGTGTTCCGTCGCCGCCGACGACAACGATCACGTCAAAGCCCTCGTCGACCGCAGCTTTGGCAAGCTCTGTCGCGTGACCGGGGTGCTGCGTTTCACGGATCGTAAAATCCGCCCCGCGCGTTTCCAGCATCGTTTTGACTCGGTCGATATACGCGCCGGCGCTTCCGCTGCCCGACGTGCGGTTTGCGATCAGACAATACCGTTCCATAGATGCCCCCTCTTCCTGCTGTTCCATACTAAATCAATCTATATTACCACAGATCGCAGGTCGGGTCAAGATTCCCGGAAGAAGCGAACGGACGGCGCATTGCAAACTTTTTGAAACATGAGCGTGAAAAACCGCTTCGGCGCTTGCAAAAGGCGGGGGCTTGTGATATGATACCACAATCCGGCGAAGAATGCCGATGATTCGGCTTGCAAGGAAATAGATAAGGAGTAAGGAACATGGCACAATTTGAAAAACTTGAGGGGAACAAAGGAAAACTGACGATCACGGTCGACGCGGAGACCTTCCGGAAGGCGTTGAACGAGGCGTACAAAAAGACGGCGGGCCGTTATCCGGTCCAGGGCTTCCGCAAGGGACACGCGCCGCGCAAGGTCATCGAGACCTATTACGGCGCAGGCGTATTCTATGAGGACGCGTTCGAGCTCTGCTGGGGCGAGCCGTATGACGAGGCGGTCAAGGAGCACGACCTGTTCGTGGTCGACCGTCCCGACGTGGATATCCTTTCGATCGGCGAGAACGAAGGCGTCACCTTCGTTGCGGAGGTCACCTTGAAGCCCGAAGTCACGCTCGGACAATACAAAGGAATTGCAGTGCCGAAGGCGGACTATACTGTAAGCGACGAGGACGTTCAGAATGCGCTCGAAGCGGAGCGCGAGCATCAGGCGCGCTTTGCGGACGTGGACCGTCCCGCGGAGAAGGGCGACCGTCTTCTGCTCGACTATTCGGGCTCCGTGGACGGCGAGAAGTTCGACGGCGGCACGGCGGAGGATCAGACGCTGGTTCTCGGCAGCAACACGTTCATTCCGGGCTTTGAAGATCAGCTCGTGGGCGTCAGCGCGGGCGAATCCCGCGACGTCAACGTGACGTTCCCGACCGATTACCATGCGGAGCACCTCGCGGGCAAGGCGGCGGTGTTTGCCTGCACGGTGAAGGCGGTCCAGAAGAAGGAGCTTCCGGAGATTGACGACGAGTTCATCGGCGATATTTCCGAGTTTGAGACCGTCGATGCATGGAAGGCGGACAAAAAGGCCAAAATGCTGGAAGAAAAGAAGCAGAGCCTGGACAACATGCGCGAGAACATCGCGCTGAAGGGCGCATGCGACAACGCGACCGTGGACATTCCGGACTGCATGATCGAGCGTCAGGTCGAATACATGCTGCAGGACATCACGTACCGTCTTGCGGGCAGCGGTCTCGATTGGAACACCTATTTGAAGTACCTCAACACGACCGAGGACAAGATGCGCGAGACCTACCGCACCGAAGCGGAAGCGCGCGTTAAGATGCAGCTCGTGATCGAGGCGGTCTCCAAGGCGGAAAACGTAACCGCGACCGACGAAGAGCTCGAAGAGGAGATCAGAAAGTATGCCGAAAACGGCAACACGGACGTCGAGACCTTCAAGGCGCAGCTCAACGACGCGGATCGCGAATACTTCACGGATCGCATCGTGATCGACAAGACCGTCAAGCTGATCTCCGACGCGGCGGTCGAGACCGAGCCGGAAAAGGCGGAGTAAGGACGACAATCCCTCCGTCAGCCTCACGGCTGCCGCCGATGGTCTCACATGGTCGAAAACCACGCGCTGTGTGGTTTTCTCCCTGTTCGACCCGCGCTTCCGATTCGCTTCTCCCCGCACTGCGGGCGCTCATCTCCGCGCCCCTTTACACAAGGGAGGCAAGGACTTTGGCAGATCAACAGCACACAAATCCGTCAGATTCGGCGGCATACCCGGAGACGACGGACGAACCAAAACACAAAAATCCGTCAAATTCGGCGACATGTGCGGCGAATTTGACACCTTGCAGGACCGCTGCCCGGAAACCCGAAGGGTTTAAGCGGAAGCTGTGAAATAACCGGTCAGTCAAAGCATTTGACTAACCGAATCTCAAAAGGAGGTATCGTATGAACCTGATACCGATGGTGGTCGAACAGTCCGGCCACGGCGAGCGCTCCTATGACATCTGGTCGCGCTTATTGAAGGATCGCATCATCTTCCTCGGCGGCCCGATCGACGATGATACCGCAAATCTCGTCATCGCGCAGATGCTGTTTCTGGAAGCGGAGGATCCGGACAAGGATCTTTTCCTGTATATCAACAGCCCCGGCGGTTCCGTCAGCGCGGGACTTGCGATCTATGACACGATGCAGTATCTGAAGTGTGAATGCAGCACGATCTGCGTCGGTCTGGCGGCAAGCATGGGCGCGTTCCTGCTTGCGGCGGGCGCAAAGGGCAAGCGCAAGGCGCTGCCGAACAGCGAGATCATGATCCATCAGCCGAGCGGCGGCGCGCAGGGACAGGCGACGGATATCCGCATCCACGCGGAACAGATCATCCGCATCAAGGAACGCCTGAATCAGATCTTAAGCGAACGCACCGGTCAGCCGATCGAAACGATCGAGCGCGACACCGAACGCGACAACTTCCTGACGGCGGAACAGGCGAAGGACTACGGCATCGTAGACGAGATCATTACACCGAGGAGATAACGGAATGGCAGGCACAAGAGACAGAGACAATTTCGATCGCGTACGCTGCAGCTTCTGCGGCAAGCAGCGCAGTGAGGTCCGCAAGCTGATTGCGGGCCCGAACGTGTATATCTGCAACGAGTGCGTTGAGCTGTGCCGCGAGATCGTGCAGGAGGATATGCGCTACGAGCAGCCGAACGAGCAGAAGTCCGCGTATACCAAGGAGGATATCCCGAAGCCCGCGGAGATCGTGGCGGCGCTCGATCAGTATGTGATCGGACAGCAGGACGCGAAGAAGGCGCTTGCCGTCGCGGTGTACAACCACTATAAGCGCATCCGGCTGATGAGCAGCAAGGACGAGGACGTCGAGCTGCAAAAGAGCAACATCATCATGCTCGGACCGACGGGCTGCGGCAAAACGCTGCTCGCGCAGACGCTTGCGAAGATCCTCGACGTACCGTTCGCCATGTCGGACGCGACCGCGCTCACGGAAGCGGGCTATGTCGGCGACGACGTGGAGAACATCCTCTTAAAGCTCATCCAGGCGGCGGATTACGACATCGCCAAGGCGCAGATGGGCATCGTCTACATCGACGAGATCGACAAGATCGCAAGGAAGGGCGAGAACGTTTCCATCACGCGCGACGTCTCCGGCGAGGGCGTACAGCAGGCGCTTTTGAAGATCCTCGAAGGCACCGTGGCAAACGTCCCCCCGCAGGGCGGCAGAAAGCATCCGCAGCAGGAATGCCTGCAGATCGACACGACGAACATCCTGTTCATCGTGGGCGGCGCGTTCACGGGCATCGACAAGATCATCCAGAAGCGCACGGGCAGTAAGCTCATGGGCTTTGGTGCGGAGGTCCGTTCGCAGAAGCAGATGGACGTCGGTACGATCTTAAAGGACATCCTGCCCGAAGACCTTCTGAAGTTCGGTCTGATCCCCGAGTTCGTGGGCAGAGTTCCGATCATCGTGACGCTTGAAAACCTCACCGAGGACGCGCTCGTGGAGATCCTCACCGAGCCGAAGAACGCGCTTGCACGGCAGTATCGCCGCCTGTTCGAGCTGGACGGCGTCGATCTCGTCATCACCGAGGACGCACTGCGGGAGGTCGCAAAGAAGGCGATCGAACGCAAGACCGGCGCCAGAGGTCTCAGAGCCATCATGGAGGACGTCATGCTGAACATCATGTACGACATCCCCTCCGAGGAAGGCGTCAGGACCTGCGAGATCACGGCGGATACGATCAAGAAGCTCTCTCCGCCGCGGCTCATCCGCGACGGCGAACCGCAGCCGAAGCTGCCCGCAGGCCGCAAGACCCGCGCCAAGGCAGCCCCCGCGGTGAAAAAAGCGGAATAAGCGCACAATCGAAAAGAACGCCTTGCAAGGGCGTTCTTTTGCTATTCGCTGATCGGCAAGTGCCGGTAGATTTCTTCACAAACTGCGCGGAAGCATTTGTTGACGTCACGATTGGTAAAACGCAAAGTCGTGATTCCGAGCTTCAGAAAATACGCGTTTCGTTCTGCATCATAATGTTGCGCTTCCGGTTCATAGTGCTGCGAACCGTCGAGCTCGATGATCAGATGCGCCTCGGCGCAGTAGAAATCGGCAATATACGAACCAATCACCTTTTGCCGATGAAAGGTAAAGGGGAGGGCTTTTAAAAAACAATACCATAGCTTGCGTTCCTCGGGCGTCATGTTGAGGCGCAGGGAACGGGACAGCGACGTTAAGCGACGGTTTTTGATCGGATTCATAGGTTCATTGTAGAGAAAGGCAACGCATCTGTCAAGGCGCGAACTCCCTGGGGAGACGTTGCGCGTACGGAATTGCGCATGTCTTGGCTTCTCCTTGGGGAGAAGCTCCGCCGCAGGCGGTGATGAGGGGGAGGGAGCAAGCGGACGGTTTCCTGCGATCGGATCCGCAAAAGCATGCGCTTTTTGCGTGCCCCCTCATCCGTCACTCCTTCGTCGTGACACCTTCTCCCCAAGGAGAAGGCAAGAGGATAGGAGGGGCTGTTGCAACAGCGAAAAGCAGCCCCGAATGATCGGGACTGCTTTCGCGTTGTGGGGGGGTTATATGGAGGGATCGGGATGCATTGCTGTTTGGAAGGCGCCCTGCGGATCGCCCTGCACCGTCACGTTGCGATTCACCTTTGCGTCGTAGGTCTCCGCTTTCATGATGTCCACCAGGTCCAGCCCGGTGACTTCCTTCATCGTTTCGATCGTGCGTGCGAGTACGCTCGGGACGAAGCTTCCCATGGTGTCCACGCCGCTTCCGCCGTGTCCGCCGTCGATGATCGTCACCTTGTCGATGGATTCCAGCGGCTTTGCGATCGACGCCGCCATCTCGGGCAGCGCTTTCACGATCATTTCCATCATTGCCGCCTGACCGTATTTCTTCATGGCTTCCGCTTTCTTTTCGAGCGCTTCCGCCTCCGCGATGCCGCGGGCTTCGATCGCCGCCGCTTCCGCTTCGCCGACTGCGCGGATGCCTTCGGCTTCCTGCATCTTCGCGTACTTTTCGGCTTCCGCCTGTACGCGCTGCGCCTCGGCCTCCTTTTCACGCTCGAACTTTTCCGCCTCCGCGTGGATCCGGCGGATCTCCGCCGCCTTTTCACGCTCGAACTTTTCGGCTTCCGCCTTGCGCTGCCGTTCAAACAGCTCGGCCTCCGCCTTCTGCTGACGCGCGAATTTCTCCGCTTCCGCCTTCTTCTTGATCTCCGCCTCAAGCGTCTGCTCGGTAACCTCGACGTCCTTCTTCTTAAGCTCGATCTCGCGCTCCTGGCGCGCGATGTTCGCGTTTGCGGTCGCGACCTCGATGGTCTTGCGCTGCTCCTGCTGCTGGATCTCGTACGCCGCGTCGGCTTCCGCCTGCTTCTGGTCGGACGCCCGCTTCAGCTCGGCTTCGCGGATCCGCAGCTCGTTCTGACGTGATGCGATCTCGGTCTGCGCCGCGACCTGTGCCTCGTTTGCCATCCGCTTTGCTTCGGCTTCGGCGATCGCCACGTCGCGTTCCGCCTGGGCTTTCGCGATCGAAGCGTCCTTCTGGATCTGGCTCATGTTGTCCTGACCGAGGGCAACGATCAGACCCTTTTCGTCTTCGATCTTCTGGATGTTGCAGGAGATGATCTCGACGCCCAGCGCGTTCATGTCGGTCTGCGCTTTTTCCTGCACCTCGTCGCCGAACTTCTTGCGGTCCGTGTTCAGTTCCTTGAGCTTGACGGTACCGATGATCTCACGCATGTTGCCCTGCAGCGAGTCGGTCAGCGCCTGTGCGATCGCTTCCTCGGACATGTTCAGGAAGTTCTTCATGGCGATCTTGATGCCGTCCGGGTCGGTCTTCAGCCGGACCTTTGCGACCGCGTCGATGTCCACGCCGATGAAGTCGAGCGTCGGCACATAGCCGTTCGTCTTGATGTCAATGCTGATCTGCTTTAAGACCAGCGTGTCCTTTCTCTCTAAGAACGGAAGCTTGATGCCCGCTCTGCCGATCAGGATCTTCGGCTGCTTTTTGATGCCGGAGATGATGTATGCCTTGTCCGGCGGCGCTTTGACGTACCCGCTGACGATGATCGCGATCACGATCGCGACCGCTCCCGCGATCAGCCCGATGGCGAGGCCCGGATTCTCTAAAATGAATTTCATGCTGCTCACTCCTTTTCTGTTCGGTCCTCTTGTGCTCCGGCGGTATTGTCCGCCTCTTGTTTACGCATCCATCATACCCGAACCGCTTTGGTTCCGAAAGGGAAGCCGTCTGCAAATGACGATCGCTATTTGCAGCGCCGGTGCGAAATAAAAAACTGTATTCCGCACGCTTTTCGCTTTTCAAACGCGCGCGCGTGGTGTATACTGTAAGTACAAAAAAGACGGAGGGATCACACGATGGGCAGACGGTCGACGAAAGAGGATAAGAATATTTATCAGCAGAGCCGGGAGAACATGGACCTGAGTCGCGAGGCGGCGGAGGAGATTTTGCAGTTTGTATCTGCGGACCGCATCGAAAAGATCGAGAGCGGCAAGAGCGCGCCGCATCCGGACGAGGTGCTTCAGATGGAGCAGGGGTATCAGAACCCGGAGCTTTCTAATTACTACTGCACGCACGAGTGTCCGATCGGCATGAAGTACGTCCAGAAGGCGGAGCTCAAGGAGCTGCCGCAGCTCACCGTGGAGCTTCTTTCCGCGCTGCATGCGATGGAGCTTGAGCGGGATCAGCTGATCGACATCTCCGTAGACGGACGCGTGAACAGCTTCGAGCGGAAGGAGTTCGACGTGATCCTTCAAAAGCTCTCCGCGCTGGATCGCGCGATCCGCGGGATGCGCATCTGGATCGAGCACGCGCTCTGGACCGGAAAGATGGACGAGGCAAAGTAACGCTTCGCGTTTCGCATTGAAAAGCCTCCCTTGTGTAAAGGGAGGTGGCAGCCGTCAGGCTGACGGAGGGATTGTTGCCGCGCATGTTGCCGGATTTGACGGATTTTCGTGATATTTGCTCCTCCGGGAAGCGTGCCGAACGGCGACGCCGTTCGTTGCAATGTGCGCATCTCTAAGCCGCCTCCCTTGCATAGGCGAGCCGAGAAACAACGGACGACCGATGGTCGTCCCTACAAAGATATACAAAGGGACGCCGGGAGCGGCGTCCCTTTATGATTCTGTCATTCTGAGGAGCACAGCGACGAAGAATCCTTACGACGCTTTGCAAGATCCTTCGCCTTGCTCAGGATGACACCCGGTTTATTTTCCGGATACCTTCTTTGCAAAGGTGTTGTCGACCAGCTCGTTGAAATCGGGGCGTCCGGTGAGTTCGCCGTTGAAATCGATGACGGTGAGCAGACGTTCATAATCCGCTTTCTGCATGACCGGGTCCTTCTTCCAGGAGTCGGTCTCGCGGTAGCTCTTCACGACCGCCATCAGGCTTTCCAGAGACGCGTCGGGGAAGTACGGCTGCATCGCCTTTGCCGCGTCCTCGTCGCTTGCGGTCTCGATCCACTGCTGCGCCTTATGGATCGCGCGGAGGAACGCCTCGATGCGCTCCGGGTGCTCTTTGATCATCTTCTGCGACGCGAAGTAGCAGGTATACGGCACTTCGCCGGATTCAAGCCCGATGTTGGCTACGATATAGCCCTTGCCAGCCTTCTGAAATTCGGTCGCGGTCGGCTCGAACAGCGTCACATAATCACCTTCGCCGCCCTCGAACGCGCCTGCCATCAGATTGAACTGGATCGAGTCGATGATCGTGCAGTTTTCGCCGTCGATCAAACCGTTCTGCGCCATGACCCACCGGAGCGTCATGATCGGCATGCCGCCGGCGCGTCCGCCGATGATCGTTTTGCCCAAAAGATCGTTCCAGGAGAAGTGCGCGGCAGGCTCCCGCGCGATCAAGAACGACCCGTCGCGCTTCGTGAGCTGTCCCACGATCACCGGATGGTTCTCCTTGCCCTCGTTCATGACATAGACGCCGGTCTCGGGTCCGGCAAGGCACAGGTCGGCGTCGCCGGAAAGCAGCGCGGTCATCGCCTTTTCGCTGCCGCCGGAGGTCGTGATCTCCACATGAAGTCCTTCCTCTTCAAAAAAGCCCAGCGACATGGCAATGTACTGCGGCGCGTAAAACACCGAGCGCGTGACCTCGTGCAGCTCCATCGTGACCGTTTCTTTTTCCGCGGGCGTGCACGCAAGCGGCAGCAGCAGAAGCAGCGCCAGCAGGATCGGGATCGTTCGTTTCATAAGTTCCTCCTCGTTTGTTTTTCTGCATGATATGCCGATTGCAAAAAACTTGTGATTTTGCGGGAAACGGGTTTACAAATCCGAAAACAGTAGGGTATAATCATATACGGAGGAATATGTTATGGAAAACAAAGGCGATACCATTCAATTTACCGCGCCGAGAGACGTCAAGACGGCAGAGGACGTTCTGATGACCGCCTATTCCGCCATGCGGGAAAAGGGCTATGATCCGGTCAATCAGATCGTCGGCTATCTGCTTTCCGGCGATCCGACGTACATCACAAGCCACAACAACGCGCGCTATATGATCCTGCGCCTTGAGCGGGACGAGCTCATCGAAGAGCTCGTGCGCTTCTACGTCGAAAAGCATTGAAGACGCGTATGGTCGCGCTGGACGTCGGCGACAGACGGATCGGCGTCGCGGTGTCCGATCCTTTGTGGATCACCGCGCAGGGCGTCGAAACGTACTGGCGGACGGAAAGCACGAAAAAAGACGTTGCGCATATTGTGGAGATCCTGGACCGCTACGCACCGTGTCGGCTCCTTTTGGGCTTGCCCATGAATATGAACGGCACGATCGGCGAGCAGGGGGAGAAGGTGCAGCACTTTGCCGAAGCCATTCAAAAGCAGTGGGACGGCGAGCTGCTCTTTTTTGACGAGCGTCTGACCACAATGGCGGCGCGGCGCGTGCTCGTCGACGCGGACATTTCCCGCGGGAAGCAGAAAAAGGTCATCGACAAGCTTGCGGCTGTGCTGATTCTGCAGGGGTATATGGATTCTCATCCGAACGGCTGACGCCGTTCGGTCTGATGGAAAAGTCTTTTCATCAGAGGAGAAGGCGGATCGCGAAGCGAGACGGATGAGGTGGAATAAATTGCAGCACGGCTACATGAATTGCGACTTTGCCGTGAATTGCAGCTTCGCACATGAATTGACGCCGTCGGCGTCATGAAAAAGGAGAAAACAATGGAAGAACAGAACACTTTGGTCACATTGATCGACGAACAGGGCAGGGAGGTCGAATTCGATCTTGTCGCCACGTTCGATTACGAAAAGAAGCGCTACGCCGCGCTGATCCCGATCGACGACGTCGAGAACGTCAACGAGGACGAGGTCGTGATCCTCGAGGTCGTGAAAGACACGGACGGCGAACGCTATCTGCCGATCGAAAACGATATTCTTCTCGACGAGGTCTTCAACGAATTCCTCGAGATTCTCGACGAAATGGCGGACGGCGACGAGGAGGAATAATGGACCATCGCAAAGCGATCAGAACGACGCTGTTCAGATTGTTCGGCGGGTTGTTCGTCGGCGTTTCTTTTATTGTCGTCTCGCTGATCGCCGGGAGGGAAAAAATCGACGTCGTGCTTCCGGCGTACGTCTGCACGCTCATGCTTGCGATCGCGCTGTATGAGATCATCAGCGCGCTGATCAAGCGGAAACGCATCGAGAACAACTACGTCGAACCGGTCGCGTGCGTTTGCGTCGGGTTCAAAGAGGTTACGCTCAACGAAAACGGACGGATCAACCGGCGCACGATCCCCGTCTACCGGTTCACGCTGAACAACGCGGAGCACACCGTCTCAGACGAAGTGCTGGACGCCTATGCGGAACCGCCGCAGCTCGGTGAAACCCGGACGCTGATGATCGACCGGAACAACCCCGAAAAATATGCCGACCCGGACGAAGACCGGCGCGTTCTCGCCCGGAATTGGCGGACGGCGATCCCGCTGATCGTGATGGCGGTCGTGCTGTTTATTGTCTTCCGCTTTTCCACGCAGATCGTTGCCTGCTTCACATCGCGCGCCGGTTAGCGCTGCATGCCGATCGAAAACGATAGCCTCCTCGACGAGGTCTTCAACGAATTCCCGGAGATCCTCGACGAAATGGAGGACGGAGAAGAATAAGAAAGAATAAGAAAAACAAGAAAAGGAAGGGGGGCATTATGTACAACAACATCGGAAACAAGGTAAAAGGACTTGCAGTTTTTGTCTTTGTGATCGGCGCGATCGGCAGTCTGGTCTCTGCGATCGTGATGTGGGCAACGGACAACGTTGCGGCGGGCTTTGGCGTTCTGATCGGCGGCTGTCTGTCCGCGTGGGTCGGCTCGTGGGTGGTTTACTGCATCGGCGATACAAATGTGAAAACGACGGAGCTGACGAAACAGATCATGGACCTTCAGGATGACGTCGACGAGCTCAAGACAAAAGACAGTCCTGCCCCGATCGAAAAAACCGGGCAGAAACGGATGCCGGACGATCGCAAGCAGAGCGGGGAACGGCAGCCGGCTTCGACAGAGGATTCCGTAACGTGGATGTTCGACGACCGGGAAGCCAAGACAACATCGCCTGCATCCGATACGGAAAAAACGCAGGCATATGCGCTCCCTGCCAGAAACGATCGGGAAAAATGCTCGAAGTGCGGAACGATCCAGAAAGCGGGGCGTTCCGTATGCTGGAACTGCGGTGCAGAGTTTATCCGGAACGCGGAAGAAGGCTGATTCCCCGGATTTCACATGATCCCTCCCCTTTGCGGGAGGACTTTTATTCAGCCGACGAATATGATAGGAAGCGCCGGCTCAACCGCAGGGAGAGAGCAAATATCGCCGGCTCAACCGATACGCGACAGCCGGAAGCGGCGATTCAACCGACGGTTTCTGGTCAACACGACCGACGTTCGGTATGCTGTTTCCATCAAGGAAAAAGGCGGATGCGTCCGCCGGGAAAGGTACACGTGAAGAACGTATTTACAAACAGGAACTACAGACTGGTCTTTTTCGGCGCGCTCGTCTCAAACGTCGGCGCGCTGCTTTACAGCTTTGCTGTCAGCTTCTATATTCTGGAGATCACGGAGAACAACGCCTTCCTGCAGGGGGTGTATCTGGCGCTGTGCGGCGCGGTCAATCTGATCTTTACGCCGATCGGCGGTGTTCTGGGCGATCGGTTCCACAAAGGAAAGATCATGTTCGTCTGCGACTATTTGAAGGGCGGCGTAATCCTGCTTGCAACGCTTGCAATGCTGCTGCTCAACACGACGGATGCGCATCTTGTGATCCTGTTTGCTGCGGGGATTCTCGGCAATGCGATCGGCGGCGTCTTTGCGCCGGCGAGCGGCGCGCTGCTGCCGCATATCGTGGAGGACGAAAAGCTGCAGCAGGCGAATTCCTATTTCTCGGTCATGCGTTCGCTTGAGTCGATATTAGGCGTCGTGCTGGCGGGCGTGCTGTACGCGTCGATGTCGATCCGGCTGCTGTTTCTGATCGTCGGCATATGCTATGTGGCTTCCGGCGTGTCCGAGATGTTCATCCGCTACGCGCACGAGCGCAAGGAGGGAAAGCTGACGATCAAAAGCGCACTGTCGGACTTCGGCGAGGGGTTGAGGTATATCAAGGCACAGAAGGCGCTGCTCGTGATGATGATCGCGATCCTGTTCATCAACTTCTTTTTCGCCCCGGTGACCTCCAACTTCATTCCGTTCTTTATCAAAACGGACGTCGCGTCCGCGACGCAGTACCTGTTCGATTCGTTCCTGACGCCGGAGCTTTGGTCCTCGGTCTTTTCGGTGCTGATCGGGATCAGCTCGCTTGTCGGCGCGCTGATCCTGAGCACAAGACGGCAGGCGGACAAGGTCGGGCGCAGGGTGTCGTGGCTGCTGCTTGTCGAGGCGGGGATCCTGCTTGTAATGACCGGCGGCTATTGGGTGCTGGTGCACCGCGGCGTTTCGCTTGACGCATTCCTGTGCCTGATGGCGGGCGGCTGTCTGCTGACCGGATTTACCGTTGTGAACATCAACATCCCGACCACGACGACGATCATGCGCATCGTGGACAAGGATAAGCTCAGCAAGGTCAACAGCGTCATCAGCATTTCCTCGCAGGGGCTGATCCCGATCGCTTCGGTGCTCGCAGGCGCGGTCCTGCAGGGGCTCGGCAGCACGGCGCTTTTGCTGTTCTGCACGATCGGATTCTTCGCAACGGCGCTCATGCTCCTGTTCAACCGCAGAGTCGGGGAGATTTGAACAAAATTCACCGAAAAACCCTGCAAAATCTGTAAAAAAGGCTTGCAATCGGGAAATGACCTGTGTATAATAGGCAAGGTATCACGCACTCCCGCGGATCCGGCGTCTCGTGCCCTCTGGGTTAACGCCTGTGTTTGAAACGGGAGGAGGACAAACAAAAAACGAGGAGGTTTAATAATCATGTCCGTGATCTCAATGAAACAACTTTTGGAAGCAGGCGTCCATTTCGGACACCAGACCCGTCGCTGGAACCCGAAGATGAAGCAGTACATCTTCACCGAGCGCAACGGTATCTACATCATCGACCTGCAGATGACCGTCAAGAAAATCGAAGAAGCGTATTACTTCATTCGTGACCTCGCGGCACAGGACAAGACGATCCTGTTCGTCGGCACCAAGAAGCAGGCGCAGGAGAGCATTGAGCAGGAAGCAAAGCGCTGCGAAATGTTCTACGTCAACCAGCGTTGGCTCGGCGGCATGCTGACCAACTGGAAGACCATCCAGACCCGCATCGCGCGTCTCAAGAAGATCGACCAGATGGAAGCGAACGGCGATTTCGATCTGCTGCCCAAGAAGGAAGTCATCGGTCTTCTGAACGAGCGTGAAAAGCTCGAGAAGAACCTCGGCGGCATCAAGGAAATGAAGAAGCTCCCGGCAGCGCTGTTCGTTGTCGACCCGCGCAAGGAGCACATCGCGATCGCAGAAGCCCGCAGCCTGGGCATTCCGATCGTTGCGATCATCGACACCAACTGCGACCCGGACGAGGTCGATTATCCGATCCCCGGCAACGACGACGCGATCCGTGCGGTCAAGCTGATCGCTGCGAAGATGGCGGACGCCGTGCTCGAAGGCAAGCAGGGCGAGCAGATGACTGACGCGGCTGTGGACGCGGCGGAAGAAGAAACCGAAGAAGAAGCATAATCGGGAGGTACAACCATGAACTTTACCGCAAAAGACGTACAGGGACTGCGTGAGCGCACCGGCGCCGGCATGATGGACTGCAAGAAGGCGCTCGTGGAAACGAACGGCGACGTCGAAAAGGCGATCGACTTCCTGCGTGAGAAGGGTCTTGCAAAGGCCGCGAAGAAGGAAGGCCGCATTGCGGCGGAAGGTCTTGTTGCCGATTACCGCGAGGGCAATGTTGCCGCGCTCGTTGAGGTCAACTGCGAGACTGACTTCGTTGCAAAGACCGATCGGTTCAAGGATTTCGTCAAGATGATCGCAAAGCAGGTCGTGGAAGCGAACCCCGCGGATCTCGACGCGCTGATGGCAAGCGAGATCGACGGTCAGACCGTCCAGGCGCTGCAGACCGCAGCGGTTGCGGAGATCGGTGAGAAGATAACGATCCGCCGCTTCGTCCGCATGGAAGGCGCAGTCGACACATACATCCACCTCGGCGGCAGCCGCGGCGTCCTCGTGCAGTTTGCAGAACCGAGCGATCCCGAAGCCATGCACGACGTGGCACTGCAGATCGCGGCGGCTTCTCCCGTCTGCGTAGGCCGTGCGGATCTTCCGCAGGAGTTCATCGACCGTGAGCGCGCCGTCCAGCTGGCGACCGCAAAGGAAGAGAATGCGAACGCCGCAAAGCCGAAGCCCGACGCGATCATCGAGAAGATGGTCGACGGCCGTATGCAGAAGTACTATAAGGAAGTCTGCCTTGAAGAACAGCAGTTCGTCAAGAACCCGGACATCACGATCAAGGACATGCTGAAAGCAAAGAATGCAAGCAAGGTCCTGGCATTCGTGCGCTACGAGAAGGGCGAGGGCATCGAAAAGCGCAAGGACAACTTTGCGGAAGAGATCGCGAACATGACCAAATAAGCGACCGAAGCCAAAGGAACCGACAAAATCGGTTCCTTTTTGTATTGCCGCGGAGTATGCGCATACCCGGCACATTGAACGACGGTTGTCAACGGTATATGATTCTGTATGGGAAGATGCGTTCAGGAGCAGAGGGGACGGAGATGCCGTGTCGCGATGCGGCGCGGGTTTGCCGGAACACTTTTTTTCAAAAAATCGCAAATCGATAAAACCAAAATGGAAAACGGTCTTTCTTATTACCGAAAAACAAACGGAGGATCCGGCACGTCATTCTCCCGAACGGGATCACGTCGATCGGTTCCTGCGCGTTTTCCTCCGCCGACAATCTGGAGGATATCAACTTCCCGAATGGTCTGGTAACCATCGGAAATGACGCCTTCAATGAAGCGGTCAGTCTGAAGAAGACTGAGCTCCCCGATAGCGTTACCTGTATCGGCGCGGGCGCATTCGCCGACTGCGAGTCTCTTCGCGGCATTACGGCTCGCAACGTGAAGGAAATCGGCGTGTTTGCTTTTGCCTACAGCGGGCTCGAATCGTTTTATATCGAAGCAAGCACCGAATCGATCGGCAGAGGCGCATTTTCCTTCTGCCGGAACCTGTTGCCGAAAAACTTCTCGGAGGATCCGAGGAATCGGTATTACTTGATTGACGACGGCGTTCTGCTGACAGGGGATGAAAAAACGCTGCACACATATCTTTGTGCCAAACCGCAGTCCATCTTCTATACGCCCGATCGCGTCACGGATATTCTGGATTATGCGTTCAGCGGCGCCGAAAACCTCGTTTCCGTCAAGCTGCAGGATCCGGTTCGGATCATCAAATCCTACGCATTCTCGGAATGCTCGAATCTGGAAGATATCACGATCCCGCTGAACGTCACAAGCATCGATGAAGGTGCGTTTGCTTTCTGCTACAAGCTATCGGACGTGTACTATCTCGGCACGGAGTCCGAACGGAACGAGGAGCTGACCGTCTGCGAGGACAGCGGACTCAACGATGATCTTTTGAACGCGACCTGGCATTATCTCGACAAGCCCGAATCTGACGGCACGATCGAATGGAACCCGAACGATCTGCAGTTCAAGGGCACAACACCGTATACCGTCGCCGACGGAACGCCGAAGACGCCTCGGTTTACCGTCAAGCTGAAGGACGGCACCGTTGTTTCGTCTGAAAAGTATACCTATGAATACCGCGAAAACACCGACGCCGGAACGGCATATGTGATCGTCAAGTTCAAGAAGGACTATGCCGGCAAGGTGAAAGCATGGTTCAAGATCTATCTGCCTGCCACGACGACCACGACGGTCGCGAACGTCAAGGACGGCATTAAGATCTCCTGGAGCAAGGTCGAAGGCGCCGCGGGATACGTCATTTACCGCAGGGCGTGGAGCACAACGACCGACGGCTGGACGACGTTTGAACGCTGGAACAACACGACTGCGCTGAACTGGACGGACACCAAGGTATATGCGGGCACGCGGTATCAGTACGGCGTCAAGGCATACTTTGCGCGGCGCACCGATCCCGTAACGGGCGCGCAGATCGGCGGAAACGTCGGCGACAACTTCAATCTCGGCGAGATCGGTCCCTTAAAGACCACCGTCCGCATCACGACGCGTACGCTGAAGAGCCTCACGGCAGGCTCGAAGAAGATGACGGCTGCGTGGGACGGCAGCTCGGTCTTTTCCGGTTATCAGATCCAGTACGCGACCGATAAGAATTTCAGGCAGAACGCGGCGGCGATCAAGATCGCGAATCCGAAGACGACGTCGACCGTGATTAAGAACCTCTTAAGCGGCAAGACCTATTACGTCCGTGTGCGGTCGTATCATGTGTTCAACGGCATGACCTACTTCGGCGAGTGGTCGAACGTCAAGAGCTTTAAAGTCAAATAACGGCAGCGCAAGAAAAAGCGCCGGAGAGATCCGGTGCTTTTTTATGTGCGCGGGAGTAAATGAACCGAAATGGACGCCGCCGTCGGGCTTGTGCTTTTTTGCAGCGTCGCGCAAAGGCCGCGCAGGGAAGTCTGCGGAAAAGAACGGCGGTTCGTCCGCAGCAAAAAAAAGGGCGAGGACGTCGAAAAAAGCAGGGACGGCATAAGCAAATCAACGGCTGAAAAGCCGAGGATCCGCTCTTTTTTGCACGCAAAAAGCAGCATCTTCTATCGGACGACCGATCGGATTTGTGCATAATTATCGATTGAAAACACGGCATATGCACTTATACACGGGAAAAAATGAACAAATATTAATTTTTTGATTGCTTTTCACGCAGGATTGTATTACAATACATTTGTGTACAGTTAAAACTGTGCCGTCTATCGGCAGGCTTTTTCGGATGCGGGGTATGCTCCGGAGAAGGTAAAAGAAAGGAAAGGAGAGGATGATGTGGTAAAATACATAGTCAAACGCATACTTCTTGCGATACTGACGGTATTCATCATTTGTTTGATCACGTTTTTCCTGATGCATGCGGTTCCGGGCGGACCGTTCAACAAAGAAAAAGCGCTGAGCCAGGCGACGATCGACGCGCTGAACGCGCGATATAATCTGGATAAGCCGGTCTGGCAGCAATTCCTGCTTTATATGCGGAACCTGTTCAAGGGCGATTTCGGCGTTTCTTTGAAGAACGGACGCGAGATTACAAAGATCATCGGAGAAGCATTTCCGATTTCCGCAAAGCTCGGTGTTTCGGCAATGGCTGTTGCGCTGATTTTCGGCACGGTTTTCGGAAGCATGGCGGCTTTGATGCGCAATAAACTGCCGGATCGTTTGATCGTTTTCTTTTCCACACTGTTTACGGCGGTTCCGAGCTTTATTCTGGCAACGCTCCTGCTGCTGCTGTTCTGCATCAAACTCAAATGGGTGCCGGTCTGGGATGCGAACAGCAACAACTATGTCCTTCCGGTCATTGCGCTGTCGGCATATCCCATGGCATACATTACGCGTCTTTCCAAGACGAGCATGCTGGACGCCTTGAGTCAGGATTATATCCGCACAGCGCGCGCAAAGGGCGTATCGAAGTTCAAGATGATCTTCAAGCACGCATTGCGCAATTCTCTGATCCCGGTCATCACCTACGCGGGTCCGCAGATTGCGTACATCATCACGGGCTCGATGGTCATTGAAACGATCTTCACGGTCGGCGGTCTGGGAAGCAAGTTCGTCACGGCGATCACCAACCGCGACTATACCATGATCATGGCGACGACGATCTTTCTCGCGACGCTGATGGTCATCGCAAACCTGATCTGCGATCTTCTGTACAAGCTCGTCGATCCGCGCATCAAGTACGATTGAGGGGGGTACATCGATGAAAGAAAACAATTCCTTCAAAAAGAATCCTCTCAGCCTGCAGATCGATCTGTCGAAGTTCTCGCAGGAATCGTTCATTCCCGCGACCGATGATGAAAAACGGCAGCAGGACGTTATGGGCGAAAGCACGACGTTCTTCAAGGACGGTATGCGCAAGCTCTTCAAAAATCCGCTTGCCGTCATGAGCATCGTCGTGATCGTTCTGATTCTTCTGATCATCACCTTTGCGCCGATGATCGTTCCCTACAAGTACGAGGAGATCCTCTCCGTCAACGGCATCCGCGACAAGGGCGCAAAGAACCTTGCTCCGTTCACATACAGTCAGATGGAGCAGGAATACATTGATAACGGCGGAACACGGTTCCCGCATCTGTTCGGGACCGATGAACAGTGCCGCGACTACTTTATCCGTGTCGTATACGGCACGCGAATCTCCTTCTTCATCGGCTTCTTTGCCTCCATCATCGTTTTGATCATCGGCATGCTGTACGGCAGCATTTCCGGTTATCTCGGCGGCAAGGTCGACCTTGTGATGATGCGTATCGTCGATATCATCTACTCGCTGCCTGACATGCTGATGATCATTCTGCTGTCGGTCGTTCTGAACGAGGTCCTGAAATTCTCGAGCGGTTCGCTGCTTGCAAAGCTCGGGACCAACATGGTCAGTCTGTTCATCGTATTCGGTCTTTTGTACTGGGTCGGCATGGCGCGTCTGATCCGCGGGCAGATCCTTTCGATCAAAGAAAATGAATACGTCCTTGCGGCAAAGTCCATCGGCGCAAAGCCGGGCCGGATCATTCGGAAGCACATTCTCCCGAACTGTCTGTCGGTCATCATTATTTCGACGGCGCTGCAGATCCCGTCGGCGATCTTTACGGAGAGCTTCTTAAGCTTCGTCGGGATCGGCGTCAAGGCGCCGATGCCCTCGCTCGGCTCACTTGCGAACGCTGCGCGTGAAGGCCTGCAAAGCTATCCGTACAAGCTGATCTTCCCGGCGATCGTGATCTGTCTGATCGTTCTGAGTCTGAACCTGCTCGGAGACGGTCTTCGCGACGCGTTCGACCCGAAATTGAAGAGGTGACGGCTATGAGTGAGACATTATTGAGCGTACAGAATCTGCACACTTCGTTCTTCACCGACAACGGTGAAGTACAGGCGGTCAACGGCGTCAATTTTGACCTGAATCCCGGGGAGATCCTCGGCATCGTGGGCGAGTCCGGTTCCGGCAAATCGGTTACGGCATATTCGATCATGCAGATCCTTGCCGATACAGGCAGGATCACCGAGGGCAAGGTGCTGTTCAAGGGCGAGGATCTCACGAAATGGAACGACAAGCAGATGCAGAACTTCCGCGGCAAGAACTGCTCGATCATCTTCCAGGATCCGATGACAAGCCTGAATCCGGTCTTTACGATCGGCAATCAGATGCGTGAAGCAGTTATTCTGCACACCAATCGCCGCGGCGAGGACGCGGATGCGCGCGTGAAGGAGCTTCTGGAGCTGGTCGGCATCAACGAGCCGGAAAAGCGCATGAAGCAGTATCCGTTCGAGCATTCCGGCGGCATGCGGCAGCGCGTCATGATCGCGATGGCGCTCGCCTGCGAACCGGACATTCTGATCGCCGACGAACCGACGACGGCTTTGGACGTGACGATTCAGGCGCAGATCCTCGAGTTGATCCAGTCGCTGCAGAAGAAGATGGGCATGGCGGTCATTCTCGTCACGCATGATCTCGGCGTTATCGCCGATATGTGCGACAATATCATCGTCATGTACGGCGGCCGTATCTGCGAACGCGGTACCGCGCGTGAGATCTTCTACAACCCGAAGCATGAATACACGAAGGGGCTGCTTCGCTCGATCCCGAACGTCGGCAACATGAAACAGAAGCTGATTCCGATCGCAGGCACGCCGATCAACATGCTGAACCTGCCGAAAGGCTGCGCGTTTTGCCCGCGCTGCGACAACGCGATGAAGATCTGCCTTTCGGAGATCCCGCAGGAGATCACCATCAACGAGAATCATAAGGCGGCGTGCTGGGTGAATGTAAAAGCTGCATTTGAGGAGGCGTCCCGCAATGAGTGAAACATTGGTTGATGTACGGAATCTCAAACAGTATTTTCCGGTCAAGGTCGGCTTTGCAAAGACGATCCCGCTGAAGGCGGTGGACGACATCTCCTTTACGATCGGAAAAGGCGAAACGCTCGGCTTGGTCGGCGAATCCGGCTGCGGCAAGACGACGGCGGGGCGTTCCATCCTGCGGCTCTATAAGCCGACTGCCGGCGAAGTATACTTCAACGGCGAGCTCGTTACGGAGAAAAACATCTTGCACATGCGCAAAAAGATGCAGATGGTGTTCCAGGATCCGTATTCGTCGCTTGATCCGCGTATGACGGTCGAGGACATCATCGGCGAGCCGCTGGACGTTCATAAGCTCTGTGCGAACCGCAAGGAACGCCGCGAACGCATCCTTGAGCTTATGGAGATCGTAGGACTGAACGCGGAGCATGCGACCCGCTATGCGCATGAGTTTTCCGGCGGTCAGCGGCAGCGTATCGGCATTGCGCGCGCGCTGGCGGTCAAGCCCGACTTTATCGTCTGCGACGAGCCGGTCTCCGCGCTCGACGTATCCATTCAGGCGCAGATCATCAACATGTTTGAGGAACTGCAGAGCAAGCTCGGCGTCGCGTATCTGTTCATCGCGCACGATCTTCTGGTCGTCCACCACATCTCCAAGCGCATCGCCGTCATGTATCTCGGCAAGATCGTGGAGATCGCGGACGCCGACGAGCTGAACGATCACCCGATCCACCCCTACACGGAATCGCTGCTGTCCGCAGTGCCGATCCCGGACCCGGACGTGACCCGCGCGCGCCAGAGGATCATCCTCGAAGGCGACGTGCCGAGTCCCCTGAAGCGTCCGAGCGGATGCCCGTTCCGCACACGCTGCCGCTACGCGACGGAGCAGTGCGCAGAGGAGTGTCCGCCCCTCAGTGACCGCGGCGGCGACCATCTGGTCGCGTGCTGGGTCAAGTAACCCGATAGCTCCCCGAAAGGGCTATAAATAAAAATCAGGAGGAAAAACAGGTAATGAAGAAGTTTTTAGCACTTCTCCTTGCGGCTTTGATGGTGGTTTCGATTGTGGCCTGTACAACAAAGCCCGAGAACAACAGCGGTAATGGGAATACGGAAGAGGCTCCCGATGCCGCAACGCTCGTCAGCAAATCGTTCATCGACCCGGTCAAGGATTGGGCAAAGTATGATGAGCTGATCGCGCAGATCAAGTCGGAGACAGACTTTGCAAAGCGTACCGAGCTGATGCATCAGGCGGAGGATATCCTGATGGCGACCAACTGCGTCATCCCGATCTACTACTACAACGATATCTATCTGCAGAAGCCCTATGTGGAAGGCATCTACTCGAACCCGTATGCGACCAAGTTCTTCATGTATTCGAAGATGACCAACGGTGAGACGACCCTTCGTCTGCAGCTCTCCAGCGAACCGGATTATCTGGATCCCGCGCTGAACAGCTCCGTTGACGGTGCCTGCCTCGCGGCAAACTCCTTCTCCGGCCTGTATACCTACAATGCAGACGGCGTGCCCGTTCCGGCATGTGCGGCGAGTTACACGGTCAGCGAAGACGGCTGCACCTACACCGTCACGCTGAAGGAAGGCCTCAAGTGGTCCGACGGTTCCGACCTGACGGCTGCTGACTTCGTCTATGCATGGAAGCGCGCGGCTGCGGATGCGACCGGTGCCGACTATGCTTACATGTTCGACAACTTCAAGAACTTCCCGGACATCGCGGTCGAAGCACCCGATGCGCTCACCCTCGTGTTCGAGCTGAACGCGCCGTGCGCATACATGGAAGACTTGATGGCGTTCCCGACCTTCTATCCGGTCAAGCAGGCTGCTGTCGAAGCGTATGCGGATTGGCAGACCTCTCCGGGCGGCTGGTGCCAGGAAGCGGGCTTTGTTTCCAACGGCGCATACGTCTGCACCGATTGGAAGCATGACACCTCCATGACCTACGAGAAGAACCCCTACTGGTACGATGCGGACAAGGTCACCGTCGAGAAGCTTGAGTACATGCTCTCTGCGGACGATACGGCGATCTTTGCGGCATACAACGCAGGCAACCTTGACTTCGCAGACTCCGTCCCGACCGACGAAGTCGCGAACCTGCTCAGTAACCCCGAATTCCACATCGTCGACGAGCTCGGCACCTACTATGCGGCGTTCAACTGCAAGAGCAAGATCTTTGAAGGCAAGACGCCGGAGCAGGCGACCTGCATGCGTGAAGCGTTCATGATCCTCATCGACCGTGACTACATCTGCGAGAACATCGGCCAGACCGGTCAGGTCGCGGCAAACGCGTTCATCCCGCTCGGCATGGCGGACGGCAACGGCGGCATCTTCAAGAAGACCGCGGAAGAGGGCTACTTCGATGCAAAGGCGACCAACAAGGACCATGCGGCGACCGTTGAAAAGGCCCGTACGCTCCTGAAGGCAGCCGGCTACAAGTTCGGCGAAGACGGCAAGCTGTCTGCGGAGACCCCGATCCAGCTCGTCTACCTCACCAACACGACCTCCGGTCACATCAAGATCGCGGAATCCATCCAGCAGGACCTCGCAGAGATCGGCATCGAGCTCAGCATCCAGCAGCAGGATTGGAACGTCTTCCTCGAGGAGCGCAAAGCCGGCAACTTCGACTTCGCGCGTGAAGGCTGGATCGCGGACTTCAACGACCCGATCAACATGCTCGAGATGTGGACCACCGTTTCCGGCAACAACGACTGCCAGTTCGGTCGGTAATCCTGAAACACAACACGAAAAAGCACCGGTTATCCGGTGCTTTTTTGCATGTATTGTATGTGCGCGAGAGGATGTTAACCAAAATGGATGACACCGTCGAGCTTGTATTTTTTGTAGCGCTGCGCAAAGGTCGCGATGGAGCAGACGATCGGCTCGCCCTCCTTGTAGCGCTTGCCGTCGACGGTCTGGGCGTAGCTGTCGGAGAAGTAGACCATGCCGTTTTCGATGCCGTGGATGAACATGACGTGCCCGTATTTTTTGCCGGCCTTGCTCGTGCCTTTCTCAAAGCCCACAAGGATGTTCCGCGCGTGCGGATCGTCCCGTTCGATCGCCTCCAACGCTTCCTTCAGCGTGTAGTTCTTTGCCGGGTATGCGGTGATGCTGTATCCGCCGGAGGTCTCGGTTTTGTCCTTATAGATGTCAAACGCGCGGTTTCCGTTGCTGCCGACGTATTTTTTGTTGATGCCGAGCTTTTGAAGCTGCAGTCCGACATAGTAGCCGCACTTGCCCTTGAAGGACTTCTTTCTTGCCGCCTTCTTTGCTTTCTTGTAGATCGAACGGATCTGTTCGGTAAGCTGCTCGTTCTGCTCGGGGACGTCCACCGATATGTCGTTGCTTTCAAACACGATGGCGGCGCGCGCCTCCGCAGCGGCGGGGCGGGCGAGCAAAGGAGAGAACAAAAACAGTGCCGCCGCGGTCAAAACGGCAAAGCGATTCAGCGTTTTCATACGATCCACCTCCTGTGAGCCGTATCGTAGCACACTTTTTTGCGCTTGTGCCGATTTTCGATGTTTCTTCAAAATGTGTTTTCAAAATATCCGATTATTCATTTTAGGGTTACAAAAAGGTCCAAAATTCTTCGATTTTCCTTCATGGAACGGTCAAAAAGAAACGCGGCGCGGAAAAGGTCCGCACCGCGCGCAGCGTCGGTTTTTTACGGGTTCAAAGAGGGGGGAGCGGAGGGCGATCCTTCCGGAGAGGGCGAGCTTTCCGCCGCGGATCCGATGTATTCGTATACCTTCCGGAGCCCGTATTTTTTGTCGTCATGCTTGTGCGTGACATATTCGCTCAGACAGAAATGCATCGCGTCGCTCGTCGATTTATAGTAGTGCGCCCAGTCGAAGCCCGCGCGGAAGAAACCAAACTCATACAGAAGATAGTTCACACAGGTCTGGGGCACGCCGTTCGGGTCGTTCGGATACGCGCCGTCGTAGGTGAAATCGTAGTATTTGACGCCGTTTTCATCCAGGATGCCGTTATACACGAGATGTCCCTTGACGTCGTCGTCGATCACCGCGTGGTTTGCGTCGTTGTTCTTGTTCGGCTCCATCGAGGCGTTCAGGTCGACCGCCGTGCCGAAGGTGTGATGGCTGATGGATTTGAGACTGGAGGTGAACCGCGAAACATAGCAGCCGTTGTATTCCGTGATGAGCGAGATCGCTTTTATTACGCCGGTGTCGCCGTTTGTACCGTGCACGCGCACATAGGATGTTTCGAGGTAGTCGAACGCCCGCTCAAAGTACGGAACGGCGTCGACGTGCATCAGCCACTGCATGCCCTCCGGATAGCCCTGGATCTCGGTGATGTAGGTCTTTTCCCATTCGGGGTCGGCGACGATATAGCGCCCGTTGACCCACTGATAGCGATAGAGGAAACGCTCGTTCGAGCCGAAGAACTTCAAAGCTTCCGGGTAGGAATCCGGGAAATTGCTCTTGGTGATCGTTTCCCACTCGTCGCCGAGCACATAGAACGAGCAGCGGGCGAGCTCGACGCTGCGCGTGCCTTTGACCGATGCGCTGAGCTTCAGCGTGTGCACGCCGACGAGCAGCTCGGAAAAATCGACGAGCGACGCAAGCGAAACGCCCTCGTCGGTTGCGGCTTCGGACAGGGAATAGACGCCGGTGCTGACGCGCTTAAAATGGACCGCCTTCTTATACGGGTACAGTTTTTTGCTGTTGTGCGAGCAGGAGATCGTGACCGTGACGGTGTCGAGCGGATAGTTTGAATAGACCGTGCCGCCGATCGTATACGCTTCGCCGAGCGACAGGACGGCGCCGTCCTCCGGCAGCGGATTTGCGCTGTCCGCGCGGAAGATCAGGGACAGATCCGGCGGGGGCGTGGATTCCTCCACGAGGGTGACGGCGCGTTCCTCGACCAGCTCGATGCTCTCGTCCTCCGGTTCGTCAAGCAGCGCCGTCTCAGCGGGACGCGTTGCGATGGCGACGAGAAGCATGACCGCGCAGACCAGAACGCCCGCAAGCACGCCGATCAGTATGGTTTGTTTTTTACTCCATTCGGGGAACTTCAATGCGGTTCCTTTCCCGAAAGCCCGAAAACACGGACTTTACGATTCGTTACCCTATTATACCATCTGATTTTCACGAGTTTGTCAACAGAGTGTGAACATTATAAAACAAACCCGTCCGGTTTGCGGACGGGCTTGCGGTGCGCTTGGTTATTCTTCGACTTTGACGACGGGCGCTTCGGGCGCGTTCTTTTTGATGCTCTCGATGCCCTTCAAACAGCTTGCCTTTGCCTTGTAGCCTTCGCCGGTGACGACGATCTCGCCGTTTCTTGCCTTCAGACGGAAACGGAACTCGCCCGCCTTGTCTTTATAGACTTCGAACTTCGGATGCTTCTTGACTTCAAATCCCTCAACGGTCTGATCTTCGATCTCGCCCATGCAGGACTTTCTGACGCTCTCAATGCCGTTCATGCAGGCGTTTTCGGTGGTGTAGATCTCGCTTACCGCGATGACCTCGCCGTTGCCCGCCTTCAGATTGAACTTGATTCCGGACTTTACTTCTTTGACTTCAAACTTTCCCATGATCATGTTCCTTTCTGCTTTTTGAATATTTGACGGACTGACGGCCCGCCGCGTGCATGCTGATTCCGAACCGGGCTTGTGCTCGTTTCTGGATTCAGTATAAACCCGAGCGGAACCGATGTCAAGCACAACTTATGCTCATTTTCGACGCCGTTCGTCACCGCACGCCGCGCGAAGGCATACGATAGACCGAACGCCGAAGAAGGGAGGGACCGAAATGCACGAAGCGATCAAGGGGCTGCTGGTGCCGTTTTTCGGCACGTCCTTAGGCGCCGCGGCGGTGTTGGTTTTGAAAAGCGGTCTGCCCGCGCGCGTCAGCGGGTTTCTCTCCGATGCGGCGGCGGGCATCATGGCGGCGGCTTCGGTGTTCAGTCTTCTGCTTCCCGCCGCAGCGCTGGCGGAGACGGCGGGCGTTGCTCCGTGGCTTCCCGCGTGCATGGGGTTCCTTCTCGGGGCGGGACTTTTGGCGCTTTGGGACCGGCTTTCGCTCCGAAATGAGCGTACGGGAAGCGTTTCGCACGCCACGCGGATGCTGGTGCTTTCGGTGTCCCTGCACAACATTCCGGAAGGGATGGCGGTCGGCGCGGCGTACGCGGGGCTTTTGTCCGGGCAGGGGACGGTCACGGCGATGAGCGCGTTTGCGCTGGTGCTCGGGATCGCGCTGCAGAACCTGCCGGAAGGCGCGATCATCTCGCTGCCGCTGCACGCGTCCGGCGTGCGGCGCGGAAAAGCGTTTCTGTACGGCGTGGCTTCCGGCGTTTCCGAACCGATCGCAGGCGCGCTGACGATCGCGCTTGCGCGGTTCGCCGTGCCCGCGCTGCCGTGGCTTCTCAGCTTTGCCGCCGGCGCGATGGCGTATGTCACCGGGTTCGAGCTGCTGCCGGATACGCTGGAAAACCGTCCGCTTGCCGGAACGCTGTTCGTGCTGTTCGGCTTTGCGCTGATGACGGGCATGGATCTTCTGCTCGGTTAAAGCGTCGATGCGTCGAACGGAACGAGTCCCGCTTCCGTAAGCTTCAGCACGCGCGTCGCGGCTTCCTGGATCAGCTTGCGGTCGTGCGTGATCATCAGGATCGCGCCGCGAAACTCCCGTAAAAGCGTACGCACCGCGGGCGCAGACAGCGGGGAGAGGTTCCGCGTCGGCTCGTCGAGCACCAATACGTCCGCGCGGTCGAGGATCGCCTTCAAAAGAAGCAGCTTTGCCTGCTGTCCGCCGGAGAGCGCACGGATCGGATGATCCATCTCATCGGTCGTGTACTTCATGCTGCCGAGAAAGATCCGCGCCTCCGTTACGGACGCCTTATCGCCGTCCGGCGCCAGAAATTCGACCGGAAGCCGGTCCAAGGGCAGCAGATCGGCATAGATCTGCGGCATATAGAACACGTTGTATCCGCGCTTTTCGATCTCCGGTACGAGGCTTTTCAAAAGCGTCGTTTTGCCGCAGCCGTTGTGACCGACGATGCAGACGCGCTCGGGACCCGAAATGCGGATCGCGACGGCTTCGGAAAGCACGCGGTCTCCGACCGCAAGCCGGGCGGGTCCGTATTCGAGCACGGTTTTCCCGTTTTTCACCTCGCCGCCGAGCCATTTCGGCAGGATCGCCCACTCCGCCTCCGGCGCTTCGGTCAGGTTTTCCTGCTCCTTTTCCAATCGTCTGCCGATCGACATGACCGTGTGCATCTTCTTTTTGAGCAGCCGTCCGGTCGAAGGATCCTGCCGCGTGAGCGTCGTTTGTGCGTGGTCGACGGCGTTGTAGATCGAAAGGTACCGCTCCTTCTTTTCGCGGAACGCTTTCTGCTCGAACTGCGCGACCTGCGCCTGATGCTCGAACGCCGCGTCGCGCCGCTGTATGTATTCGTCGTACGGGATGTTTGCCGCCGTCGCGCGCGGGATCTTCTTGCGCCGCACCATTTCAAGGTGGATCACCGCTTCCGCGGTGCGCGAAAGCAGAACCTCGTCGTGCGAAATGTACAGCACCGTCTTTTTGACGGAGCGCAGGAACCCTTCGAGCCACAGAAGCGTGTCGAGGTCGAGGTCGTTGCTCGGCTCGTCCAAAAACAGCACGTCGCAGTCGTTGATCAGAAGCGTGCAGAGCGCGAGCTTGACCCGTTCGCCGCCGGACAGTGTGCCCATCTTCTGATCCGAATACGCGAGGTCATAGGGAAGATCGACGTCCTTCATCGCGCGGGAGAGCGCCTTCGGCGTAAACGCGTCCTCGCGGCAGTGCGCGGACAGATACTCGTAAACGGACAGCGCACGATCGGCTTCCGGCAGCTCCTGCGGAAGGTATCCTTTCGTGCCCGGGATCGACGCATACCCCGTAACCGTCGCATAGCCCTCGACCAGCGCGGGATCAAAGAGCCATTTCAAGAGCGTCGACTTGCCGTTGCCCTCCTCGCCGATCAGCGCGGTCTTCGCGCCGTCCGGCACGGTGAAGCTGAAATCTTCGACGATCGTTTTGATGTCGCGGTCGATCGTGATCGTAATGTTTCTTGCCTGTATCATAAAATCACTTCCTTAATACAAAAAATCGCTCCGCTGCCGAAAGGCAGGGAACGACCCGAAATGCCGACCTGAGCCGGTGAGAAAAGGAGGGCGATCCGCTTTTCGGCAACGCTGCGCAGACCCGATTGATTTGCGGGCTGCGGGTTACGGAAAAAAGACGGATCAGTTGCGCATTCGCTCGTTTGCCTCCTGTTGTTTTCCGGTATTGTATCATCGAAGCGCCGCGCTGTCAAGCATCCGGGTCACGCCAGGATCAAAAAGAGCGCGTTCGAGACGATGAGAAGCGCGCCGCCGACGATGCCGACGATCGAAAACGCTCTGGCGGACCCGCTTGCGGTCTTCAGCGCAAGGATGCCGAAAACAAGCGACAGGACGGCAAGGACCGACCCCGCAACCAGCAGGATCAGAGCGGTCAGAAGAACGTACACCGCAAGATTGAAATACTCGCTGATCGAAGCGTTCGGCAGGATAAAGGCTGCCCAGACGGCAGTCATGAGCAGGCAGAGTATGCCGAGAACCAGCGCGAGCCATGCAAGTACACTCGCTTTTCGATCCGTCATCCGTTCCTCCCGTTGTTTTCCTGTATGCGATAAAAGAAGCGGCGCTCTGTCAAGCGCCGCGGATGGATTCAATCTACGTCCGGCTCGAGGAAGCCCTCGCCGTACGCCTCGTCGACGGTGGTGAGCATCACGATCGCGTTCGCGTCGATGCGGTTGATGATGCGCCGCGCCGTAAAGACTTCGACTTTACTGCAGACGCATATCATCATCTGATGCGGCTTGCCCGTATACGCGCCGCGTACGTCGGCAAGCGTCGCGCCGCGCTCGGTCTCCTCCATGATGGCGGAGGCGATCTCCTGCGCCTTGTCGGAAACGACCAGCAGCATGCGCCGCGTGCCCGTGCCGTACATGACCTTGTCGATGATCGTGGTGCTGACGATCGTCATCAGCACGCCGTACAGCACGGCGTTGATGTTGCCGAACACCGGCCAGCCAAGCAGGATGACGACGCCGTCGACGATCAGCGAGATCGAGCCGATCGAAAGATGCGGCTTGAGCTTTCGGATGCTCATGATAACGAAGTCCGTGCCGCCGGTGGACGAACCGGGCATGTAGATGATCGCAAGCCCGACGCCGGACAACGCGCCGGCGAACAGCGCGGCAAGCAGCGGGTTTTCCGCGCCGTTGTACTGCGGCAGCAGCGGGAAGATGATGTCAAGGAAGAATGCCGAGATCAGCATGCTCTTGACGGACTTGAAGAAGAACACGCGACCCAATAGCCGGTAGCAGATGATCGCGACCGGAATGTTGATGATCAGCGACAAAAGACCGATGCGCAGAAACGGAAAGAAGTGGTTGATGATCATCGCGACGCCGGTGATGCCGCCGGGGGCGAAGTTCGCGGTCGCCGCAAAGGTATAGATGCCCGCGGCGTAGAGAATGCTGCCGACGACGTCGTGCAGCACGTCGCGCGCCGCCATCTTCCAACCGTATTTTTTGTAATATCCGATGATGCTCTGTTTCTTTTTCGGAGCGAGCGCCGCTTTTTTCTGCTTCATGATTCCTTCACCTCACAGGCAATCATGATATCCGTTCTGCACCGGAAAGTCAAGGGATTTACGCGGTTTTTCCGCTGCGTTTCAGCACGCGCAGCGCATTCAGAACGGCAAGCAGCATCACGCCGACGTCGCCAAACACCGCGATCCACAGGTTTGCGACGCCCAAGGCGCCCAAAGCAAGGAAGACCGCCTTCAGCCCGAGCGCAAACACGATGTTTTCAATCGTAATGCGGTGCGTTTTCCGCGCGATTTCGATCGCGTCGATGAGCTTGCTCGGCGCGTCGGAGGGAATGATCGCGTCCGCCGCTTCGATCGCGGCGTCGCTTCCGAGCCCGCCCATCGCAACGCCGACGTCCGCGCGCTTGAGCACGGGCGCGTCATTGATGCCGTCGCCGACGAACAGCAGCGTACCGCCCTTCGGTAGCTCCTTATACAGCGCTTCGACCGCTTCGAGCTTCTGATCGGGCAAAAGCTCTGCGGAGGCGCCGTCGAGCGAGAGCTCCTTCGCGGCTGCGTCCGCAACCGCCTTTGCGTCGCCGGTCAGCATGATCTGCCGCGAAACGCCGAGCGAACGCAGCGCCTTGACCGTATCAAGGCTGTCCGCCTTCAGCGCGTCCGCGATCACGATGCAACCCGCATACGTTCCGTCGACCGCAACGAACGCCTTCGTTCCGACCGTTTCGGGGTCCGTGACGGAAAGGTTCAGCGATTCCATCAGCTTTTGATTGCCGACCGCGACGGAGTGTCCGCCGACCGCTGCCGTGACGCCCTTGCCGGAGATCGCATGCGCGTCGGAAACGTCGCCGATCGGTTCGCCCGCGGCTTCGAGGATCGATTTTGCGATCGGGTGCGTGGAGAACGATTCCGCGCCGGCGGCAAGGTTCAGGAGCGTTTCTTCGGTGAAGCCGTCTGCGGGAAGCACCTCGCGCACGGAAAAGCTGCCCTCGGTCAGCGTGCCGGTCTTGTCATACACCACCATATGCGCCTTGTTCAGCGCTTCGAGGAAGTTGCCGCCCTTGATGAGAACGCCGGCTCTGGACGCCGCGCCGAGCCCGCCGAACACCGCAAGCGGGATCGAGATCACCAGCGCGCAGGGGCAGGAGATGACCAAAAACGTCAGCGCACGGTGGATCCACTCCGCCCAGTTGCCGGTGATCAGCGAGGGAACGACCGCAAGCAGCACCGCGGCAATGACCACGGCGGGGGTATAGATGCGCGCAAACTTTGTGATGAACCGCTCCGTGGGCGTTTTGCGGTCGGCGGCGTCCTCCACGAGCCGAATGATCTTGGACGCCGTCGATTCGCCGAAGGATTTTTCCACGCGGATCGAAAGCACGCCGTCGAGCGCGATGCAGCCGGACAGCACCGTGTCGCCCGTAAGAGCCGTGCGCGGCACCGATTCGCCGGTCAGCGCGCGGGTGTCAAGCGAGGAGGTCCCGGACAGGATCACGCCGTCGAGCGGGATGCGTTCGCCGGGGCGGACGACGATCGTTTCGCCGATCGCAACGTCCGCGGGAGAGACCGAAAGCGTTTCGCCGTTCCGGACGACGTTCGCCGTGTCCGGACGGATGTCCAGGATCGCGCGGATCGAATCCTGCGAGCGGTCGAGCGCAAGGTCGGTTAAAAACTCGCCGAGCTGATAGAGGAGCATGACCGCCGCGCCCTCGGGATATTCGCCGAGCACAAACGCGCCGATCGAAGCGATCGTCATCAAAAGCGCTTCGCCGAACACATTGCCGCGCACGATCCCGCGGAGCGCGTTCCATACCACGTCGTATGCGGCGACCGCATAGCACGCAAGGAAAAGCGGCAGCTCGACGTACAGCGGCGCGTGAAGCAGATGCGCGGTCAGCCCGCCTGCAAAAAGCACCGCGCCGACGATCAGCCGGATCAGCATCGTACGGTTTTCGCCTTCTTCGTGCCCGCCGTGCTCGTGTCCGCAGCCGCACGCGTCCCCGTGGCTGTGCCCGTGATGATGCCCGCAGCCGCAGCCGTCCTCATGATGCTCGTGCCGTTCGCATTCGCCGTGCTCACAGCAACGCTCATGCCCGTGCTCGTGACGGCAGCACTCGCCGTGCTCATGCTCATGTTCGTGCTCGTGCTCGTGACGGCAGCACTTGCCGTGCTCGTGCTCATGCTCGTGATGTTCGCTCATAAAAACCTCCGAAAAACAATGGTTGTTCAAATGCTCAACTATTCGGTCAAAAGAAAATGCGCGTTTATTCGCGCAAATGATCGAGCCCGAGATCCAGGATCTTCTCGACGTGCTCGTCGGCAAGGGCATAGAACACGTTCTGCCCTTCACGGCGAAACCGGACGAGGTTACTTAGACGCAGCGCCTTGAGCTGATGTGAGATCGCGGATTTGGTCATGCCCAAAAGACACGCGAGATCACACACGCAAAGCTCATGCAGACGGAGCGCCTGCAGGATGCGCACGCGCGTTCCGTCCCCGAACAGCTTATACAGCGCGGCAAGGTCGATCGCCTCGTCGCCGTGGAGAAGCTGCGAGCGCACCGTGTCCACAACGTCCTGGTGGACGGATTCACATTCACACACAGGGAAACGGTCCATTTCTTTCCTCCAATTCAGAACAGTTGAACAACTGTTCAATTAACTGTATTATACCACGGGATTTGCCGCTGTCAAGCGGGGCGCGGATGTTTTTTTCAAAAAACGTGACATTCGCGGCGCGATATGATAGAATACAACAAACCGGCGGACGGAGGAAAGCGATGTTTACATACCGCAGAAAGGCGCAGTATCACGAGACCGATCAGATGGGCGTGATCCATCACGCAAACTACATCAAATGGATGGAGGAGGCGCGCGTGGCGTTCCTCGACGCGCTCGGGTTTGGGTACGTCGACATCGAGCGCGAAGGCGTCGTTTCGCCGGTGGTCGGGATCTCGATCGACTACAGAAGACCGACGATGTTTTCCGACGAGGTCGAGATCGGCGTATGGATCAACAAGTACAGCACCCGCATGCTGGAGATCGGATATCGGATCAAAAACCTTTCGCGCGGCACGCTTGCCGCGGAGGGCGTTTCCAAGCACTGCTATCTCAGGGACGGCGCGGTGGTTTCGCTGAGAACGGCGCTGCCGCAGCTCGACGCGCTGCTGTCCGCGTATCTGGAAAGCGACGAAAACCGAAGTGAATGAACGGAGGAGACCATGCGTACGTTTGAATGCGACTACACGGAAGGCGTGCATCCGAAGATCTTGGCGGCGCTGACCGATACGAACATGGAGCAGATGAGCGGCTACGGCTTCGACCCGTATACCGCGCGCGCCGCGGAGAAGATCAGAACGGCGTGTTCGGCGCCGGACGCCGCGGTGACGTTCCTTGTCGGCGGCACGCAGACGAACATGATTGTGCTCGACCTGCTGCTTGCGCCGTATGAGGGCGTGATCTCGCCGAAAACAGGGCACATCAACGTGCACGAGGCGGGCGCGATCGAGTTTACCGGGCACAAGGTCCTTGCGCTTTCGGAGAACGACGGCGTGCTGGACGTCGATGCGCTCGAAGCATACCTCAAAACCTTCTATGCCGACGCGACGCACGAGCATATGGTGCGTCCCGGGGCGGTTTATCTGACGCACCCGACCGAGTACGGCACGCTGTATACGAAGGCGCAGATGGAGCGCGTGCGCGTGCTGTGCGACCGGTATGAAATGAAGCTCTATGTGGACGGCGCGCGGCTCGGATACGCCTTGGGCTGTCCGGAAAACGATCTGACCCTTTCCGATCTTGCGGCGCTGTGCGACGCGTTCAGTATCGGCGGAACGAAGCTCGGGCTTTTATGCGGCGAAGCGGTCGTGTTCCCGAAAGGCGCGCCGAAGATGCTGCTTTCGCAGGTGAAGCGCCACGGCGGGCTTCTTGCCAAGGGCCGCGTGCTCGGCGTGCAGTTCGATGCGGTCTTTACCGACGGACTCTATGAGCAGATCGGCAAAGAAGCGATCCGGCACGCAAAGCGCATCCGAACGATCCTGCTCGAAAAGGGCTATCCGCTTGCGTGGAACTCGCCGACGAATCAGCAGTTCATCTTGCTGTCCGACGCGGAAGCGGAGCGGCTCAGAGCGTTTGTCGGCTTCGATCTTTGGGGACGGGCGGACGAAGGACATTGGATCGCGCGGTTCACGTCGAGCTGGTCGACGACCGACGCGGACGTGGACGAACTGGAAACCGTGCTGCCGAACAGGGCGGCATTGAACCAATAAACACTTACGGAGGTAAATAAAATGAAACGTATTTTTGCCATTCTGCTGGCGGGCATACTGCTGCTCTCGCTGTTCGGCTGTGTTCGGATCTCCTGCTCGGTGCCGGTCCGCTATACGAACGCGGATAAGTACACGGCGGGAAACTTTACCTATGAGGAATCGAAGGTCAAGAAGGTCGAGATCGAATGGCTTGCCGGCAGCGTAACGCTCTCAAACGGCAGGGGAACGCTCAGCGTTTCCGAAAGCTGCGAACAGGAGCTTTCCGAAGAGGAGCAGATGCACTGGTGGCTCGACGGATCGACGCTGAGGATCAAATTCTGCAAGTCCGGCAAGGAGCTTTCGCTGTCCAAAATGGACAAGAAGGACCTTAAGGTCGAGCTGCCCGCGTCTGTCGATCTCAGTCTTGACGTCGCATCCGGCAAGGTCGTCAGCGAGAACACGCTGGACCTCGGCACGTTCGATCTCGATAAAGCGTCGGGCAGCGCGGATATCCGGTCCCTTACCGCAGAGAAAGTCAAGGTCAGCACGGCGTCCGGCGCAACGGCGTTCGGCACAGTCTCCGTCTCCGGCGCATTTGACGTCGATACCGCGTCCGGCGGACTGACCGTCGATCAGATCAGCGCAAACGAGATCGACGTGGACAGCGCATCCGGCGGCATCACGCTCGGCATCGCAAGTGCGTCGAAGGTAAAGATCAGATCCTCCTCGGGAAGCGTGAAGATCACGCTTGCCGATAAGACCGCAGGCGCGAAGATCCGGTTCGACGCGGTTTCCGGAGATTTCAACACTGCGCTTTCCGTTGTCAACAGCGGCGATCTCATGACGATCGGAGACGGTCGGATCGATATGGAGATCAAGGTGGTTTCCGGCACCGTCACGGTGGATTAAGCCTCATGCTTCAGAGCCTCGCGTTTGCGGGGCTTTTTTTCTGCCGAAATCCGGAACAGCGTGCGGCAATACCGAACAATTGCCGATTTGCTTGCAGGAAAGCCGACCGATGTGTTATACTTTTCAAAGAATAACGATGGGAAGGGGAACGGTATGACGGAGGATCGGGCACGAAACAGAAGAACGGCGGCGCTGCTGATTTCGGGCGGCGTGCTGTTTCTTCTGTTTTTTGCGTCGTTTCTGTTCGGGCGCATGCCGGTTCCGTTTGCCGATGTGATCCGCATTCTTGCGCATAGGGGATGGACGGCGATCGGGCTCGATCGCGTCCTGCCGACGCCGGTGACGTGGACGGACGCCATGGAAAAGGCGGTGATCGAGGTCCGGCTGCCGCGGATCGTCATGGCAATGCTCGTCGGCTGCTCGCTTTCGGCGGCGGGCGCGGCGTTTCAGGGCGTGTTTCAAAATCCCATGGCGTCGCCGGACATTCTCGGCGCTTCAAACGGCGCGGCGTTCGGCGCGGCGCTTGCGATCCTTTTGGGCTGTTCCGCAAAATACATCACCGTCTTTGCGTTTCTCGGTTCGATCCTCACGGTCGCGCTCGTGTTCCTCGTTGCACAGCGCGCGCCGGGACAGAGGACCGTCAATCTGATCCTTGCAGGCATCATGATCGGTTCGCTGTTTTCGGCTGGGACGTCGTATCTGAAGCTTGTTGCGGATCCGACGAACCAGCTTCCCGCGATCACCTACTGGCTTTTGGGCTCGCTGTCCGGCACGCGGCTTTCTGCGATCCTGCCCGCCTCGATCCCGATGGCGGCGGGGCTCGTTCCGCTGCTGCTTCTCCGGTGGCGGTTGAACCTCCTTACCCTCGGCGACAGCGAGGCGCGCGCGCTCGGCGTGAACACCGATCTTCTGCGCGCGGCGCTGATCCTTTCTGCAACACTCGTGACCGCGGCGGCGATCTCCGTTTCGGGTGTGATCGGCTGGGTGGGGCTTGTGATCCCGCATCTTTCGAGAAAGCTCGTCGGAAGCGACAACCGTGGACTGCTGCCGTGCTCCATGCTGACCGGCGCCGCGTTTCTGCTGCTCGTCGACAACGTCTCCCGGAATCTTCTTGCGACCGAGATCCCGATCGGCATCCTCACCGCCGTGATCGGCGCGCCGTTTTTCATCTATCTGCTGCTGCGAAAGGAGAAGACGCTATGAGCCTATCCGTTCGCGATCTCACATTTGCATACAAGAAAACGCCGGTGCTTGACCACGTCAGCTTCGATGCCGCACAGGGCGAGCTCCTTGCCGTTCTCGGCCCGAACGGCGTCGGCAAAACGACCCTGTTCCGCTGTATCCTCGGCGAGCAGAAGCGGTATTCCGGCACGATCACGGTCGACGGGGCGGACGTTCGCGGCTTTTCTCCGCGGGAAACGGCACACCGCATTGCCTATATCCCGCAGACGCATGCGCTTTCATTCCGGTTTTCCGTGCGTGACACGGTGCTGATGGGCACGTCGCACACGCTGCCGCCGTTCGCTTCGCCGGGCAGAGCGCAGGAGAAGATCGCCGCGGAAGCGCTTGAACGGCTCGGGATCGCGGCGCTTTCCGACCGCAGCTTCGATACGCTGTCCGGCGGTGAACAGCAGCTGTGCTGCGTCGCCCGCGCGCTTGCGCAGCAGGCAAGGATCCTGCTGATGGATGAGCCGACGTCCTCGCTCGATTACGGCAACCAGCTTCACGTCCTTTCGGTCGTGAAGGAGCTTGCAAAGGACGGTTATACGGTGCTTTTGTCCACGCACAACCCGCAGCACGCGCTGTGGTACGCGGACCGCGTGCTTGCGCTTCGGGACGGACGCGCCGCGGCGTTCGGACCGACCGATGAGACGCTGACGCCGGCGCTGCTCCATATGCTGTATGGCACGCGCGCACAGCTTTATGAAACCCCGGGCGGACCGGTGATCCTGCCCGTTTCAAGCAATATAACAGGAGGAAAAGCAAAATGAAAAATAAGATCGCAGCGCTCCTTGCGCTTTGCATGCTGTTTGCGCTCGTCGGATGCGCAAAGACGAACGAACCGGAACCGGCGCCCGTGCCGGATGATGCGGCGCCGACCGCCGCGCCGGAACCCGAACCGGTCGCGGAACCGGAACCGGTCGCGGAACCGGAACCGACCGAAGAGCCGGCTGAATCGGTCGAACCCGAGCCGGCAGGTCCCGAGACCTTCTTTTTCACGGATTCCGTCGGACGGGAGGTGGAGCTTCCGATGAACATTGAGCGCGTCACAATTTCCGGACCGCTGGCGCAGATCGTTGTGTTTGCGCTGTGCCCGGATAAACTCGTCGGCATCGCGTCGAAGTGGGACAAGACCGCGGAGCAGTTCCTTGCGACAGAATACTATCAACTGCCGGAGCTCGGACAGCTGTACGGCGGCAAGGGCGAGCTGAACCTTGAAACGCTGCTTGCTTCCGGCGCGCAGGTCGTGATCGATGTCGGCGAGCCGAAAGGCACGATCAAGGAGGACCTTGACGCGCTCTCGGAGCAGACGGGTATTCCGTTCGTGCACATCACTGCGACGATCGGTTCGATGGGCGACGCGTACCGCAAGCTCGGTGCGCTTTTGAACATGCCGGACGAAGCGGAAGCGCTTGCGGTATACTGTGACACGGCGTACGCGAAGATCATGGCGATCGCGGATTCCGTCGACAAGGTCAATCTTCTGTACATTACGGGCGATCAGGGACTGAACGTGATTGCAAAAGACAGCTATCACGCGGAGATCATCGACCTTCTTTCCAACAACCTTGCGGTCGTGGACAATCCTTCGAGCAAGGGCACCGGCAACGAGGTTGATATGGAGCAAATCATGCTCTGGAACCCGGACGTGATCCTGTTTGCGCCGGGCAGTATCTACGCGACGGTCGGCGAGGATCCGCTATGGAGCGGGATCACCGCGATCAGGAACGGCGCGTACTACGAGGTCCCGATGGGACCGTACAACTGGATGGGCTTCCCGCCGTCCGTACAGCGGATCCTCGGTATGCTCTGGATGGCAAAGCTGCTGTATCCGGACGCCGCAAACTACGATCTGATGACCGAGGTGCAGACGTATTTCAGGCTGTTCTACCACTGCGACCTTTCCGCCGCGGACTATGACGCACTTGTCGCAAACTCGATCGGCGCGGCAGAAGCGCTTTCGCCCGCCGCGTAAAAAAGATTCGGAGCCGCCGTACCGGAATGTGCGGCGGTTTTTTGCGTCCGGGCGTTGAGAATCGCGCGCGGGTATGGTATAATAAAACAAATCCAATCAGCAGGAGAAACGATATGCGGTATAGCAAGCTCGGAAACAGCGAATTAAAGGTCTCCGCCGTGGCGCTCGGCACATGGGGACTCGGCGGCGGCAGCGTGTGGTCGGATCACGATTCGACCGAGGCGGAGGCAAGGAACCTCCTCGACGCCTGCCGTGATCACGGGATCAACTACATCGACACCGCGCCGGTCTACGGCACGGGCGAAAGCGAGCGGCTTTTGGGCGAAGCGCTGAAAGGCCGTCGGCACGATTTCATTTTGCAGACGAAGTGCTCCTTAAACTGGCGGAACGAGGGCGGCAATTTCCACTATTCACGCGACGGGTACACGGTCAACAACGATACGAGACCGGAAGCGATCGTCCGCGACGTGGAGGATTCCCTCAGACGCATGCAGACCGATTACCTCGATTCGGTGATCGTGCATTACGTCTCGAAGAGCTTTCCGGTTTCGGACACGGTCGAAGCGCTCGAACGCTTGAAGGAGCAGGGCAAGATCCGCGCGTACGGGCTAAGTAACAGCCAGCCCGCGGACCTCGAAGAGTATCAAGCGAATGGCGGACACGTCGATCTCGTGCAGGAGTTTTTCAGCATCCTTTCGCCGTTCCACGGCAGGGAATACTTCAAAGCCTGCAAGCCGCACGGCACGACGTTTCAGACCTACGGCGTGCTTGAAGAGGGCTTTCTGACCTCGCCCGCGTTCATGGACCGCACGTTCGTAAAGACGGACATCCGCTCCCGCATCCCGTGGGTGCAGCCGGAGGTCAAGGCGGGACTGCGCCGCGCGTTTGAGACCTGGGAACCGATCCGCGCCGCGCACGGCTGCAGCTTTTCGCAGCTCTTTGAAGTGTGGGCGCTTACGCAGTATGAGAACATGAGTCTTTTAGTCGGCATGCGAAAGCCCGCAAATGTCGCGGACAACGCCGCGTGTCTCGACATCGTTCTCACACCCTCTGAGCTTGCCGCTATGGAGGAAGCCGCAAAGCCGATCCAGGTGGAGGTCCTCGATAAATGACCAGATAACGTATTCTATTTCGCACCGGTCGCCCTTTCGACCGGTGCGATTTTGTGGTATGATAAGGATATGAAAGGGGGAAAGACCGTGCTTGGATTCTGGATCTTTATGCTGTTCATGGATCTTCTGATCCCGCTTATGATGATCGGGATCGGAAGGCTCTTTATGAAACGTCCGCCGAAACGGATCAACGGCATTTACGGATACCGCACAAAGCGGTCCATGAAAACGCAGGAAACGTGGGAGTTTGCACACCGGTATTTCGGAAATTTGTGGTTTCGGCTCGGGCTCGTTCTGATCCCGCTTTCGGCGCTGCCGCTGATCTTCGTATATGGGAAGGATATTGATCTGATCGGCATCGTCGGCGCCGTCGTTACACTTGTGCAGATTGTTCTCATGATCGTACCGGTCTTTCCGACCGAGCGCGCCTTAAAGGAGAATTTCGACGAGTTCGGCAAGCCGCTTTGATGCATGGATCCGCGAAAAGCGTTCCGCTTTTTGCGCGTGTGCTCTTCATCCGGTCCCTGCGGGACCACCTTCCCCATAACAAGGGGAAGGCTTTTGGAGAGTGTACAAAGAGGCTTCCCCTTGAGGGAAAGCTGTTCCCGAAGGGAACTGATGAGGTGGCATACTATTTGATTCTCCGGCAGGGGGATGCTCTTAAATCATAAGATCCCCCGCTCGGAGGATCTTGTTTTGTTTACGCTTTTCGTTTATCCCGCTGCGCCAATATGACGCCGGCGGTGATGAGCACCGCGCCGACGACGCCCATCCACGAGATCGGTTCGGAAAGAAGAAGCCAGCCCACGATCAGCGTTACGAACGGCGAGCCGTAGAGGTAATTGTTCGTTACGACCACGCCGAGCTCCCGAAACGCGATGTTCCAGAGCGCAAAGCAGACCGCGTTGCCTAAGATCCCGAGAAAGAGCCAGCTAATCAGCACCTTCGGCAACGTAAACAGCGGCGCAAGGTTCGGCATGCCGTCAAAGGCGAGCATCAGCGGGATCGAGGTAATAAACGCCCAGAACATCACGCGCCGCGTGACCAGGAACCCGTCCATGGTCTCGGTGTAGCGCTTGATGAGCACCGAATACACCGCCCAGGAAATACCCGCGGCAAGCGCCAGAAGGTCGCCGACCGGGCTTAATTGAAAGTTCAGACTGCCGTTCAGAACGACCATGACGACGCCTGCGATCGCAAGGAGCGAGCCGATGAGCAGGAACTTGCCGAGACGCTCGTTGCCGCGGCTGAAGATCGCGGCGAGGATCGCGGTGAAGATGGGGGACAGGCACACGATAATGCTGACGTTCGCGGCGTAGGTGTAGGTCAGCGCCGTGTTCTGCAAAAAGAAATAAACGCTGCCGCCAAACAGACCGATCAGCAGAAAGACGCCTTCATCCTTCCATGAAAGCCGCTGAAACTTCGGACGCATGATCAAAAGAACGACGTACGCGAGCGCCATGCGGATCGGCGTGATCTGCAGCGCCGTAAAGCCCGCATTGAGCAGGTTTTTTGTCAGCACATAGCAGCTGC
>JAEEGG010002365.1_pt1 | contig 48779 bp, 32 predicted proteins | sample 9134161 | NCBI WGS metagenome assembly JAEEGG01 (sample SAMN16246543, study PRJNA631951) | gut metagenome | biome: gut microbiome; feature: rumen; material: CR-attached | host: Bos | place: Iran: Karaj | collected 2018-10
AGAGCCGCCCATGCTACTGGCTCAGGAACCTTGGAGCGGCCACTATGATGTGCGGGAGGCGCTTTGGGGGTATGCTCACTATGGCCAGTTCACCCGCATCGGATGGAGATATGTCGATGATGGTTGCATGAATCTGCCTGGTGGAGGCTCGATGGTCACCCTGCGCGACCCGCAGACAGGCGATTACAGCATCATAGCTGAGACGAAAGGGGCGAAGAAGGCTCAGAAGATAAGAATTTCAGTGGATGGCTTGTCGGCCAACAAACTATGTGTCTGGTACAGCGACGCGACTCAGCAGTTCGTGCGTCTCAAGGACATTGCTCCCAGAGGTGGCAGCTTCTCCTTTACCCTGAAACCAGATGCTGTCTATTCCCTCTCCACGACGACGGGGCAGCAGAAAGGCGCCTTTGCTGACGTTCCTGCCGACCAACCATTCCCTCTTCCCTATGAGGATGACTTTGAGCAATACAAGAATCCTGCCCAGTGGGGCTATCTGCCGCACTACACGGCTGACCTCATCGGTTGCTTCGAACTGGTCAGGACGCCTGTTCCCAGCGGTAAGAACGCGTCCCGCAACTCGATGTGGTGCCTTCGTCAAACCGTTGGCGACCATACTCTCAGCTGGGCTCCTGAATGGCACCACTACACCATTCTGGGCGATCGGGAGTGGGCGGACTATGAGGTCAGCGCGGATGTCTATCTCACTCCAGGCGACGAGGCTGGCGTGATGGGACGATTGTGCGACGTAGGCTCTGGTTACGGCATATGGGCGAAAGGATACTATCTGAAGGTGGATGACCAGGGCAAGGCTACCATCATTCTTACACGAGGCAAACGCGACCAGAAGGAACTGATTGGCGACAAGGAACAGCAGGCTCTCATCCTCGCTCGCAAGGACGTGGAGATTGGCGGAGAGTACACGTTGGCAGAAGCTCAGGTCAGCAACTTCTCATCCCTCCAATGGCACAATCTCAAGTTGCGTCTCGAGGGCGACAAGATCATAGGTCTCGTGGATGGAAAAGAGGTCGTCAAAGCTACCTCTGACCACTACGCCAAGGGAATGGCAGGACTGATAGCTCCCCTGCATGGGCACTATGTCTCCACTCCTTACTTCGACAATCTGCGCATCACTCCCATAGGGCGTACGCAGGCCACGAAGACGGTCATCCCCCCTGTGCTGCCTCTTTATCGATAGTATCCAACTTTACCGTGTCTTGAACATCACTTGGGATGTTCTGGAAATCTCGAGCGTTTGTAATCTATCCTGCACAAACAATAAGGGTTGGTGAAAGAAATCGCCAACCCTTAGCTTTTATGTCAACGTTAACGTATCGTCATCGTCAACGTCATCGTCATTTATACTTCTACCGTATACTTGCCAGCCTTGTAATCCTTGGATTCTGTCTCGCCAGGGAGAGTAACGGTTGCTGTGGCACCTTCTGGGATGGTGAAGTTCCAAACCCACTTGTCGCCATCATAGTTCCACTCGCTCTTGATCAAGCCAGCAGCCGAGTTGTATTCAGCAGAGACGGAACCCAGACGCTTGTCAGGAATGGGCTTCATGATGATGTGCTTGAATCCAGGCTCAGCAGGATCAGCAGCAATGCCAGCAGCGGTCTCCCATATCCACTCGCACACACAACCGTAGGCATAGTGGTTGAAACTGTTCATGCCCTGGGGGCCCATGCCTTTATCCAACATATAGCTGTTCCAACGCTCCCAAATGGTGGTGGCACCGTTGTCAACTGAATAGAGCCAGCTGGGGTTCTTGTGCTGGAAGAGCAGTTCGTAAGCAATGTCAGCCATGCCGTTCTCTGTCAATGTGGCCATCAGGATGGAAGTGCCAAGGAAACCAGTCTGAAGGCAATTCTCGTGTGCCTTGAAATTCTCACGCAGACGGGCTATCATGTTCTCCTTTGCCTCGCCTTCCACAAGCTGATTCTTCAGAGCGAAGAGGGCAGGGGTCTGCATGGTGTTGAGAATCTCGATCTTGAACTCGCCGTTCTCGTTGAGGAAGTTCTCGCAGAGGTATGCCTTAGCATCCTCGACCATCTTCTGGTATGCACTGGCATCACGGCCTGTGGCACCAGCCATGTCGCGCATCATGCCAGCATCGATGGCCCAATAGGAGGCACTTAGATAGTTCCAGTATGCGATGGCTTCAGGAAGTGGACCGTTGGGGCCATGAGACCTGCCGCTGCAACTCTCCAGAGGCTCGTAGCTCAACCAGTCTGCCCATTGGTAATTGCCATTCTCAGCACTCAGGGTCTGGTGGTCGTACTTCGTGTCATTAATGTGGTTCATGAACTTATCCATTGCCTCCCAGTTTTCGTTGACGATATCTGTGTCGCCAAACTGTTTCCATACCGTCCAGGGAACGATGATACCTGCATCAGCCCATCCCAGACGCATCATGTCGCCATGACCGCTTCCATCGCCAGCTCCATACTGTGCCATGGGGGCTACGCCTGGGTAAGCACCTGTGGGAGACTGGGTGTCGCGCATGTCACGCATCCACTTGTGGAAGAATCGGTCTGTGTTGGCAAAGAATGTACCCGTCTCAGTGAAGACCTGCGTATCAGCTGTCCATCCCAGACGCTCGTTGCGCTGAGGGCAGTCTGTGCTGACGCTAAGATAGTTGGAACGCTGTCCCCAGATGGTATTTGAGATCAGTTTGTTCACGTCCTCGCTGCCTGTAGTAATCTTGCCAATCTCCAGATCCTGAGCGATACTGGTGACAGGGACAGACTGGATGGAGCGAATGGATACCTCATCAGTGGCTGTGATGGAAACCAGGCGATAGCCGAAGAATGTGCAATGGGGATAGAAGCTGACGTAATCGTTGGAAGGAGCGAATGTGTACTCCAGACGCATTCCCTTTTCAGCGATACGCAGATTCTGGCGGTGGCAGCTTCCCTCAGGACCATCCATACCGCGGCTCTTGGCTCCATTTCCATCGTTCAGGAGTTCAGATGGAAGACAGGTAAGGACGGTTCCCTCGTTGGCCTTGAAAACAAAGGAAGGAACGCCAGAACAGTTCTGACCGAAGTCAACAACCAGTGTCTCACCTGGTTTCACCGTCATTTCTTCTCCATTAGCAAACTCTTGACTGATTACTACCTTGCCGTATTCCTCCTCTGTGGCACCCTCGATGTCGCTCCAAAGATAAGCTTTAACAGGATTGAGCGCAAGGTCCTGACGCAGATAGACTTCAGCTCCATCGGAAGGAAGAATCTCGCCGTTGAACTCGTTGTTAAGTTCAGGAGCAGAGAGCTTCTCTGGAGTGTCGAATCCTGGCAACTCGCGAGCATCATACTCCTCACCGTCAAAGATGGCAGCATGCTTGACTGGACCGGCTATGCCTGCCTTCCAGTTGTCGAGATCAGTTCCATAGAGTTTCTTTGTTCCATCGGCATAGGTCAGTTCCACCACGCCGCGGAAAGCAACCTTCTTGCCTATCATTCCCTCGTGTCCTCCAGGCGTGATGATCTTATCTGCCCACCATCCAGGAGTCACCTGAACAGCCAACTCATTCTCAGCATTAGCTTTTGTTACGAAAGCATCCGTGATGTCGTAGGTGAACGAACGTTTTGTCTTGGCGTAATGCGTGAAGCCAGGTTTCAGGAATTCTTTGCCGATGGGTTTCTTGTTCACGTAAAGTTCGTAGACACCCAACCCGGTAGTCATCCATTTTGCAGACTTTACCTTCTGCTCATTCTTCAGTGTAGAGAGGAACCAGCTTGCCCCATCAGCGGCACGGAAATTGCCATCTGTCACCACATTCGTCACTACAGGCGCATTGGCGGCCGAGATCCAGACGGATGCATCCCAGGCTGAGTCATCAAGAGCTTCAGCACGTGTCCCATACTCAGACTTGGCTGGGGGATTGCATGAACAGACAGAAGTGATCAACAATGCAGCACATGCAAGGCTTTTCAACGTTTTGATTTTAGTTTTCATGTTGCAATATATTTAATAATGTATGAATTGAATATTCTTCCTTATCGTTGATGGACATAAGTGCAAATTAATGCATAATTCGCCAATTTAACATCGCAAAGATAATGCAGATTTTTGAAAAATAAAAATTTTGCCCATAAAATTCACATTTTCATCGTGTTCAACGATACGGAAAAAAGCGTTGAAGTTGCAATTCCGTTTGTCTCTTGTTTTGTTGGTATTATAATAATCGCTATCTTTGCAGACAAAATAATTACCTTATTAAGCCCAAATAATTACCTTATTAAAACGTAGAATCGACTCATGCAATCAAAACCTCATTACGACATTCTTGATGCCTTGCGTGGCGTGGCTGCTATAGCAGTAGTGTGTTATCACCTCTTCGAGGCAATCGCTTTCTCTGCTGGCGATCCTGAGCAGAAGATGTTCCATGGATTCCTTGCTGTCGACTTTTTCTTCATTCTGAGTGGTTTCGTCATGGGGTACGCCTATGATAACCGCTGGGGAAGCATGTCGCTTGGCGGATTCATACGTCGACGCCTGATTCGTCTCCATCCGATGGTCGTGATGGGAGTCGTGATAGGTCTGGTGGCCTTCGTGTCGCAGGGTTCCCTTCGATGGGATGGCACCCACGTAGACCTGTCCACCGTTCTCTGGTGTGCTCTGCTTGGTCTCTTCCTGATTCCTTCTTTCGGCCATCTCGACGTGAGGGGAAACACAGAGATGTTCCCTCTGAATGGTCCCCATTGGAGCCTTTTCTTCGAGTACATAGGCAGTTTGATTTACGGACTTTTCCTGCATCGCCTTTCAACACGCGCCCTTGGATGCTGGGTCTTCGTTGCTTTGGCTCTCTTGCTTGGAAATGCACTTCAGATGGGGGAAGGGCATATCGCATACGGATGGTCCTCAGAGCCTCTCAACATTTGGGGCGGTTTCCTTCGCCTTTCGTTTGGTTATCCTATGGGCCTTCTGCTGGCTCGATTGTTTCAGCGTGCACAACCAGCTCCTATGGGCAAAGCCATCTTCCCGCTGTGCTCATTGGCTGTTCTGGCCCTGCTCTGCATTCCCAATCTGAAGAACTTCAGCCTCTACTACCAGATTCTTTGCGTAGGCGTCTTCTTCCCCACGATTATTTGGCTGGGTGCTCGTGGAGTCGTGGAGGGGCAAGTGAAACGTACAGCCTCCCTCTTGGGGCGCATTTCTTATCCACTCTATGCCATTCACTATCCCCTCATCTACATGTATATACGCTGGCTGAATGATGGAGTTACCCCCTTTGGCATGTCTGCCTCGTGCACTCCTGTCGCAATCTTCTGCACGGCCGTTATTGCCGCCTACTTCATCATGAGGTATTACGATGAGCCCCTCCGCGAGTGGCTTTCTCGCAAATGAGAGGTTATGACGTGGGATTGTTCATGTTGTTGGGGGGAGTCCGACGTGTACGGACTGTCAGTCCGACAAGTGCAAACTCCCAGTCCGACACGTTCGGACTGGGAGTTTGACCTTTTTCCTTCTTTCCTGCCTTGAGCCGATAACGAGACTCGAACTCGTGACCCACGCATTACGAATGCGTTGCTCTACCAACTGAGCCATATCGGCAAAAGCGATGCAAAGGTAGTTCTTTTTTTGAATATAGAAAAGAAATAGCTTCTTTTTTTTGTCAAGGTAAACGGAAATGTGTAATTTTGCAAGTCAAATGAAGGCTTTCCCCGCCTCTGCTGATGCAAAAAGGGGTGGGCAAGACCTTGTAAGAAACTGAAATGGAAAAGAAGAAGAAAACGATCCTGATAGTTGCATTCGCAGTAAGCATAGTGGCAACAATTGTTCTGCTTGCCCTGGAGTGGACGACCACCATGCATAAGATGAACACTTCTGAGCAGACGGAATTCATCTATATTGATGGGGATGATGACTTGGACTCAGTTCGAGTGAAATCGAAGCTCGCGTGGCGGTTCGACTGGTTAAGTAAGATGATGACGTATCGCGTGAGAACGGGTCGATACAGCATCCTGCCAGGCGAGAAGAGTCTGGCGCTCTTCCGCAAACTGAGAAACGGTCAGCAGGAACCTTGCAACCTGACGATTCCCAACGTGCGTACTATGGAGCAGATGGCTGCATATCTTGGAAATCACCTGATGATGGACTCCATCCAGTTTGCTGAAGCTTTCATGGACTCCAGTTACATCTCTCGTTACGGCTATACGAAGGAGACGCTGCCTGCGCTCTTTATCCCCAATACCTACGAAGTATATTGGGACGTCAGCATGGATGGCTTCATGAAACGGATGGAGCGAGAGAACAAGAGTTTCTGGAACAAAGAACGTGAGGAGAAGGCTAAGCGGACAGGATGCAGCCACATCGAGATTGCCACGCTGGCGAGTATCGTTGATGAGGAGACAGCAAACAATGCTGAGAAGCCTATGGTGGCAGGCATGTATATCAATCGACTGCATCGTGGCATGCTCTTGCAGGCAGACCCAACGGTAAAGTTCGCTTTGGGAGACTTCTCGCTACGCAGAATCTATTTCGACCACTTGACTGTGGACAATCCCTACAACACGTACCGCTATGCCGGCCTTCCTCCTGGACCTATCCGCACAGCCAGCATAGTCGGAATCGATGCTGTGTTGAACTATGTGGAACATCCTTATTTATATATGTGCGCGAAAGAGGATTTCAGCGGTACCCACAACTTTGCCGCAACCTACAGCGAGCATATCAAAAACGCCAAAAGGTATTCCCAGGCGCTGAATAAAAGGGGTGTGAGATGAAAAAAAGATGTCTCCCTGAAGGCAAGGAAACGCAAAAAGTTGTAACTTTGTAGCATCATAATCCAAAAACTGACCCAATGAAAAAGTATTTTGCACTCTTGAATACCATCGTCCTGACATTCATGATACATATGCCCCTACAGGCGCAAGAGATTGATCCCATGAGTGATACGTGGGTTTGCAATGATGGGCTGGGCCGTGTGGTAGCCAGCATGGATCGAGGTGTGACCCGTAAGCAGGTGGACGAGAATTGCCAGGTTGGCATGTTCTATTATGTCTGGCACGGTCAGCATGGTGCTGAGGTGAAGGACATCACTCGTTTGCTGGAGGCAGACCCCGTTAACCCTGCTTGGGGGAGCGTGAATCAGTTCCATTGGGGAGGCAAACCAGCGATGGGATACTACACGGGAGGTGACAGGTTCATCGTGGCGCACCACATGCAGCAACTGATGGATGCAGGGATAGACTTCTATTTCTTCGATGTGACGAATGCTTTCACTTATGATGCTCAAGTGCAGGTCGTGATGGACGAAATAGATCGCCGCATGAGATTGGGGCTGAAGTATCCCAAACTGGCATTCCTTCTCCACTCGAGCAGCGAAAAGACAAGTCTGCATCTCTACGAGAAATGGTATAAGAACAAACCAGAAAACGATCACTACTGGTTTTATTGGAATGGCAAACCCTTGATGATGATGGACTACGAAGCTCGAAAGACTTGCGACGCAGCCGTAAGAAACCATTTTACCCTTCGCGGCAGTTGGGCTTGGGAAGAAGGTGAAGACAAATGGCCCTGGCTTGCTTATTATCCCCAAAACTATAATTTCAGTAACGAGACGGGAAAGAAAGTCTATGAGCAGATGACTGTAGCTACTGCCATGCATCCAGTTTCCAAGATAGGGAAGAGCTACAGCGGAGGATCAGAACCTGCCGTAAACAAGTACGGACTTACTGCGCGTACCAGTCGAGGCGCATTCTTTGAGGAACAGTTCAAGCAAGCCATAAAGATGCATCCCAGAGTGCTCATGCTCACCCAATGGAACGAATGGATGGCACAGCGCTTCGTGACAGATGAGAGCAACAAAGCGTTGACACGGCCAGGAGCAACTCCCAAGGCGGGAGAGACATACTTTGTGGATGTTTATAATCAGGAATTCAATCGTGACATAGAACCCAGCAGCGAGAGCCTGATCCGCGATAATTATTACATGCAGCTCGTAAGCAACGTCCGCAAGTATCGTGGAGCGAGAGAGATTCCTGTGCCTGAAGCCTGCAAGAGCATCGATTTGTCAGGTGATTTTGCACAATGGGATGATGTGACTCCATCCTTTATCGACGAACCAGGTGACTGCGAGTACACCAGTTCGACTGCACAGAAGGCAGAAAGCCTGAAACGCAGGACAAACGACATCGTCCTTTGCAAGGTGGCAAAAGATGCTGACAGCCTGTACTTCTACGTGCAGTCAACCAAGCATCTTATAGCTCCCAGCATATCGAATGCTGAAACATGGATGACTCTCCTGCTCAATAGCGACATGAATTACTCAAATGGTTGGGAAGGCTATGACTACATGATAAGTCGAAGCGGAACAAGTGATCATTATTATATATACACTTGGAATGGGGAGACGAAGAAATGGGACGAAGGCAAGGAAATAAGTTGGATAAAATATGCCAACAAGATGATGCTTTCGATGGCGAAAAGCGATGTTGCCCTGGAGAGTGACGTAGACTTTGACTTCAAATGGATAGACAATACCCCCAAGAACACGACTGAGATTCTGGATTTCTTGTGCAATGGTGATGTGGCTCCAAATGCCCGCTTTAATTATCGATATAAAGGTAGCAAGCTGGTTTCCCCAGAGAGTGATGCTCTGCAACACGTTGATGCATCTGGCAAGTGTGCCCGCGTCGAGGTTTACAACCTCTCAGGCGTTAAGATGATGACTGCTGTCTGTTCTACCTCTTTGAAGGGATTGGGACAATTGTGTCTCCCTCAGGGCACCTATTTGGCCAAATTCGGAAACAAGAGCAAAAAGTTCACAAAGAAATAAGAAAACGATGTATGCACGAAAAGAACGTGTAATTTCATTTTGGACAACACATTCCCTCCAGTAAGCTTTCTTGTCATAGCTTAATGATTTTTTTTACAGATTAAAGGAAAGTTTAGAATAAATTTCGTAATTTTGCACGAATTTAATCTAAATTAAGGATAATATGTCATTTGGTGTAATCTATGTGGCGGTGATTCTCTTGCTGATGCTGTTTGCCCTTATGCGAGAGATGTTGCGTCCTGGTCTTGTACTGTTTACGGCAGTTGTTCTTTTGCTTTGTGCAGGTATCATTAATCCAGAGGAGGCATTGAAAGGTTTCTCGAACAAGGGTATGATTACGGTAGCCTTGCTGTATCTGGTTAGTGAAGGAGTCAGAAAGAGTGGCATACTGGAACAGATCGTTTTCCGCATGTTGCCCACAAAGAACGTTTCCATCACCAAGACCGGCCTTCGCTTCTATCCCATTGTGTCATTCATATCAGCTTTCTTCAATAACACTCCTGTAGTCGTTATTTTTGCTCCAATGATTAAAAACTGGGCAAAGAAGATGAAATTGCCTCCCACCAAATTTCTCATTCCTTTGAGCTATGCTACTGTAATTGGCGGTATCTGTACTTTGATAGGTACGACCACTAATCTTGTGCTGCATGGTATGCTCATTCAGGAGCACAAGGATGAGATGACGGCTTTTGAAGAGTCAGCTGGGCAGGTGAAAGGCATCCTGCTTCAAAACAACATCGACGGTATGCATATGTTTGAACTGACAAAAGTCGGTATCTTCATTGCTTTGGCAGGACTGATTTACCTTATCTTTTTCTCAAAGTATTTGCTTCCAGACAATCGTCAGTCAGAAGAGGATACGGAAGATGATAAGTTGACACCTGAGATGAATCGTTATGAGATTCTTCTGAGTAATCGTTTCCCAGGATTGGGTAAGACGTTGCATACTTTTGACTTTTACCGTCATTATGGTGCTCATGTGCGGGCTATTCGGCGTGGAGGAACTATCGTAAGCGGGGACTACATGAACACGCCTTTAACGCATGAGGATACCCTCATCGTGGATGCTGAGGAAGACTTCATGAAGACGTGGGGAGACAGCCGAGTATTCTGGATGATAAACCGTATGGGTGAATATGAGCCCCCCTTGGGCCACAAGAAGCGTTGGCTTGCAGTAGTGCTGCTTGTGCTGATGATTATTGGCGCCACAGTAGGCGAGTTACCTATCGTGACGGATCATTTCAAGTTCCTGAAGCTCGACATGTTCTTCTTTGCCTGTGTAACTACTATCATCATGGCTTGGACCAAGATGTTCAATCCCAGGAAGTACACGAAGTTTTTCTCTTGGGACGTACTCATCACCATAGCGTGCGCTTTTGCCATTAGTGCGGCTATGACCAAGTCAGGCTTTGCAGATTTTGTGGCAGGATACATCATCTCGTTGACTGATGCTGTTGGAGGCAGTTCGTATGGAGTCTATATTATTCTGGCGGCGTTGTTCCTCATTACCAACATCTTCACAGAACTGATTACCAATAATGCAGCTGCCGCTTTGGCTTTCCCGCTTGCCCTGGCTGTGTCAGAGAAATTAGGTGTGAACCCAATGCCTTTCGTGGTATGTGTATGCTTTGCTGCCAGTTCGTCATTCAGTACTCCCATTGGTTATCAGACAAACCTTATCGTTCAAGGTGTGGGAGGATATAAGTTCAAGGATTTTGCCCGTGTGGGTATACCTATGAATATCATCGTGTTCCTGGTAAGCGTACTTTTGATTCCTATCTTCTATCATTTAGTGTAACCAGATAAACCTATCCTGTACTATGGTACCAAACGAACAAAACGAACATCGTCCAGCCAATATTTATCCTATCACGATGATGACTCGCGAGGACAAGGAGAACCTGTTGGGGCAGCGTGGCATAATGGTGTGGTTCACAGGTCTGAGTGGTAGCGGCAAGAGTACTGTGGCATTGGGCGTCGAACGCGAATTGCATCGACAAGGCATCCTGTGCCGTATCTTGGATGGCGACAATATCCGAACGGGTATCAATAATAATCTTGGTTTCTCTGCAGAGGACCGTCGAGAGAACATACGCCGTATAGCAGAGGTAGGCAAACTATTTGTTCAGACGGGTATCGTCACGCTGGCATGTTTCGTCTCTCCCACCAATGATATCCGCCAACTGGCACGTGACATTATCGGAGCAGACGATTTTCTTGAAGTATATGTATCCACTCCTATAGAGGAATGTGAGCGTCGAGATGTGAAAGGTCTCTATGCACGAGCCAGAAGGGGAGAGGTGAAGGATTTCACAGGTATCAGTGCTCCTTTCGAAGCGCCGCTGTATCCGTCACTCAGTATAGACACCTCGAGGCTCTCCCTTGAGGATTGTGTTCAAAAAGTAGTTCAATTGATAACAAATCATAATAGACAGAAATGAAGCAATACAACCTGAGCCACTTACAGGAACTGGAGGCAGAAAGCATCCACATCATCCGCGAGGTGGCCGCTGAGTTTGAGAACCCTGTGATGCTCTATAGTATTGGGAAAGACAGTTCTGTGATGGTGCGTCTTGCTGAGAAAGCTTTCGCACCAGGAAAAGTCCCTTTTCCTTTGATGCATATTGACAGCAAGTGGAAGTTCAAGGAAATGATTCAATTCCGCGATGAGTATGCAAAGAAGTATGGCTGGAATCTTATCGTGGAGAGCAACATGGAGGCTTTCAATGCAGGTGTGGGACCTTTCACGCATGGCAGCAAAGTGCATACTGACCTGATGAAAACAAAGGCTTTGCTGGATGCGTTGAATAAATACAAATTTGATGCCGCATTTGGAGGTGCCCGTCGTGATGAGGAAAAATCACGTGCAAAAGAACGTATTTTCTCATTCCGCGACCAATTCCAGCAGTGGGATCCAAAGAACCAGCGTCCAGAATTGTGGGATATCTATAACAGCAGAATCCACAAAGGAGAGAGCATTCGTGTCTTTCCTCTAAGTAATTGGACAGAGTTGGATATCTGGCAATACATCCGTTTGGAGAATATACCTATTGTACCTTTATATTATGCTAAGGAACGTCCCATCGTTGAAATAGATGGAAACCTCATCATGGCAGATGATGATCGTCTTCCAGAGAAATATCGTCCTCTCATCAAGCCGCGCACAGTACGTTTCAGAACCTTGGGATGCTGGCCATTAACAGGTGCTGTTGAAAGCAATGCCACTACTATCGAGGAGATCGTAGAGGAGATGATGACCACAACGAAGAGTGAGCGCACTACCCGTGTGATTGATTTCGACCAGGAAGCAAGCATGGAGCAGAAAAAGAGAGAGGGTTATTTCTAAGAAAAGGAAAGAAGGAATTATGAGTAACATAAAAGAAACATCTCTTTACCCACAGGAAGGAAAAGATGGCGGAAACGGGACAGGTACCAACCTCGACATCAAGGCATTCTTGGATGCTGACGAAAAGAAGGATTTGTTGCGTCTGTTGACTGCAGGATCTGTAGATGATGGAAAATCTACCCTGATAGGTCGATTGCTGTTTGACAGCAAGAAACTTTATGAGGATCAATTGCAGGCACTGGAGAAAGACAGCAAACGCGTGGGAAATGCTGGTGCAGGGCAGATTGACTATGCATTGTTGCTCGACGGACTGAAAGCCGAGCGAGAGGAAGGCATTACAATCGATGTGGCTTATCGCTATTTCAGTACCAACAACCGTAAGTTCATTATTGCTGATACTCCAGGACACGAGCAGTACACACGAAACATGATAACGGGCGGTTCGACTGCTAACTTGGCTATCATTCTGGTAGACTCTCGCATGGGTGTCATCACGCAAACACGCCGCCACACTTATCTGGTAAGCCTGCTTGGCATCAAGCATATCGTTTTGGCAGTCAACAAGATGGATTTGGTGGATTTTTCAGAAGAAATCTTCAATAACATCAAACAGGAATACTTGAATCTGACGGAATCACTTGGCATAGATGATGTTACCTGTATACCCTTGAGCGCGTTGGAGGGTGACAATGTTGTGGAGAAGAGCGATCATACTCCCTGGTATGACGGTCCTTCCCTTTTGGATTTTCTGGAGACAGTACCCATTCATCTTGACCGCAACATGAAAGATTTCCGTTATCCTGTCCAGTACGTCCTTCGTCCCAATCTCGATTTCAGAGGATTCTGCGGCAAGATAGCCAGCGGTGTCATCCGCAAGGGAGACGAGGTGGTAGCTTTGCCTTCGATGAAACGGAGCCATGTGAAGAGTATTGTCACCTACGATGGTGAGCTCGAGGAAGCTTTCTGCCCCCAATGTGTCACCCTTACCCTCGAGGACGAGATTGATATCTCTCGTGGCGAGATGATCGTCCGTCCTGACAATCTTCCCAATATCGGAAGGAATTTTGAGACGATGCTGGTGTGGATGGATGAGGAACCTATGGATAGAGGCAAGCAATTCTTCCTGAAGCATAATACAAATACCACACGTGCCACCATCAATGAAATCAAATATCGCGTGGACGTGAATACTATGCAGCGATTGGAAGGGCGTGATTTCAAATTGAATGAAATAGGTTGCGTGCAAATCACCACCGCCAAGACTCTTTTCTTCGATGCGTATGCCCAGAACAGAGCCACAGGAGCCTTCATCCTGATCGATCCCATCACCAATAACACTTCTGCCGTAGGTATGATTGCTCGTCCCTTGGAGTTTGAAGATATCAATCAGGCAGATGTTCCCACTCTGGATTTGAAGAAACTTGGTATCGATGAGCAACACTACGAGGCAATAGAGAAGGCTGTAAAGGAACTAAGCAGACAAGGATTAGAAATAAAAGTCATAAGATAATATGGGTTTAATAGAATTCAGTAAGCTCCCTGTGAACACGCTGGTTGGAGCCGATTGGAACACTTTCAAGACCGTCACGAAAGGGCAACACATCGCACCAGAGAAAAAGACGAAATTCTTCCTGACGAAAGTCATCTGTCGAATCCTGAGTACATGTGTTCCTTTCCAGGAACGGAAATACAAGAAACTGCTGGCCGACAAGCCGATGGAGAACGATCCTTTGTTCATTCTTGGCCATTGGAGAAGTGGAACGACATTTGTCCACAACATCTTTGCCCAGGATAAACACTTTGGGTATACCACTACGTATCAAACCGTTTTCCCTCACTACGTAATGGCTTTGCAAGGATTCTTCAAACCCACGATGGGTTGGCTCATGCCAGACAAGCGTCCGACAGACAATATGGAGCTGGCTCCAGACCTTCCTCAAGAGGAAGAGTTCGCTATCAACAACTCCTGCCCATACAATTACTACAACTTCTGGTTCTTTCCAGAGAAGATGAACGAATACTGCGATCGCTACCTGACATTCAAAGCTATCACTCCCAAGGAAGAACAAGCCTTCAAAGACAACTTCGAGAAACTGGTGAAGATAAGCCTTTGGAACACGAATGGGACTCAATATCTGAGCAAGAATCCTCCTCATACCGGGCGACTGAAGACGATGAGTGAACTCTTTCCAAACGCGAAATACATCTTTTTGATGCGTAATCCATACACCGTCTTCGAGAGCACACGCAATTTCTATACGAACACCATCAAACCCCTGGAACTTCACAGCATCCCTCTCGAGCAGATGGAGCAGAACATCCTACGCAACTATATGGAACTCTATCGTGCATACAAGGAGCAGAAGAAGTATGTTCCAGAGGGAAATATCTATGAAGTGAAGTTCGAGGATATAGAACAGGATGCTCTTGGCATTACTGAGAAGATATATCGCGACCTGAATATTCCTGGATGGGAAGAAGCGCGCCCAGCCATCGAAAAGTATATTGGCGGAAAGAAAGGCTATAAGAAAAATAAATACAATTACGATCCTCGCACCGTCGAATTGGTGAACCAGCATTGGGGCGAAGTGTTGGACGAGTGGGGTTATGAAAGACTTTGAAGAAAGGCAACGTGTTGCGATGAGGATTTCAACACGTTGACTTCCCGATTTCAACGTGTTGACTTTGCGGTTTCAACACGTTGATTCTTTTTCTTCGACGTGTCGAATTCCTCGGATGAATGCTTTTGAGGAATGTGATTGATTTAAATGACTCTGTGTCAGGGAAAACATTTCCATGAGTGCGAGCAAAGGTTGAAGAGAGGGGATTTCCTCAGGATAAAATAATTGCTGAGATTTTGAAAATTCTCGCCTCTCATTTAGGTAAATTGAAAATTTCTTTATAAATTTACACCGTCTTAGCCGATGCTCTTTGCGGGCAATGTGGCAGTTTGACACATAAGAAAAGTTCGATATTTCAAATCAACACTAATTATACTAATTTATTTATCATTTTCATTAAAGTCATGCAGAAGAGATTGCATTTGCTTTTTTCGTTGATGATGCTCGTTGCATCATCAGCAATGGCGCAGGTAACCACTTCAAGCCTTGCTGGTAAGGTGGAGGCTGATGGTGAGGATGTGGTTGGTGCATACGTGGAGGCTAAGCACATGCCTTCAGGTACCAGCTACAGAGCTGTTACTAATGCGAAGGGTATGTATACCATCAATGGTATGCGCGTAGGTGGTCCATACGAAGTCACGATCAAGTACATTGGCTTCGAGACCAAAACTGTAAAGAACATCTCCTTGGAGCTGGGTGAGACCTACAACCTGAAGACTACTTTGAATGAGGACACTCAGGTGATGGATGAGGTGCTCGTTCAGGCAAAAGGTAGTAAGTTCTCGTACGAGAAGACAGGAGCCAGCACGAACATCTCTAACCAGCAGATGCTGGAGATGCCTACTGTCAGTCGCAGTATCACGGAGTTTACCCGCTTGTCTCCCTATGGCGGAAACGGGTTGACATTCCAAGGAAACGATGGTCGCACTTCCAATTTCACGGTGGATGGTGCCAACTTCAACAACAACTTTGGTTTGAGCAGCGCTCTTCCTGGCGGTGGCAATCCTATCAGTATCGATGCTATTGAGGAAATGCAGATTGTCATCAGCCCTTATGATGTTCGCCAGACAGGCTTCATTGGTGGTGCCCTGAATGCTATCACCAAGTCTGGTACCAATACTTTCAAGGGAAGTGCCTATGTTTACCATAGGAATGAAAACATGCGTGGCGATGCAGTATCCAAGGTTGCCATCGAGAGTGCACGTGAGAAGGATCGTAGCACAACGTATGGATTTACCCTGGGAGGTCCAATCGTAAAGAACAAGTTGTTCTTTTTCGTAAACGGCGAGTTGGTGAAGACTCCTACGGTCGCAACCCGTTGGAGGGCATCAGAAAACGGCATTGGCAACGAGGCGTTATTTTTGTCCTATGCAACTGTCAACGATATGCAGCGTGTATCCGATTTCGTGAAGGAAAAATACGGATACAACACAGGCTCATATACAAACTTTCCTGCTGATATAGACAACAAGAAGATGCTTGCCCGTATTGACTGGAACATCAATGAAAAGAATCATTTGGCCGTTCGATACAACTACACAGACAACAACACTTGGAACACGCCGAATGCCAGCAGTATGGATGGTGGAACGCGTTCTGCCTTCTCGCGTATCGGATTGTATTCTATGTCTTATGCAAACTCAATGTATTCTTTGAACAACAGAGTGCATAGTGCTACGTTGGATTTGAACAGCCGCATCAACAATCAATTGTCAAATCAGTTCCTTGCCACCTTCTCGAAACTGGATGATGTTCGTGGTAGTGATTCCAGCGAGTTTCCTTTCATCGACATTCACGACGGAACAAATACGACGACCCAATACATGGCTCTCGGATATGAACTCTTTACTTGGAACAATGCTGTACACAATACCATTGCTACCATTAAGGACGATATCACTTATTCGCTGAACAGGCATAAGATTATGGCAGGTCTGAATTACGAATACCAGATGGCAGACAACCAGTATATGCGTAACGGTACTGGATACTATCGCTATAAGAGCGTGGATGACTTCCTTAATGGAAATACTCCAGAAGTGGTTTGTATGACTTATGGATATGATGGCGAGACCAGTCCTGCTGCCCGTGTCACTTTCAACAAAGCAGGTATCTATGCGCAGGATGAATGGCAAGCTACGGATAAGTTCAAGTTGACCTATGGCTTGCGTGTGGATGGATTGTTCTTCAGCAACAAGGACCTTATGACCAACCAAGCCATCTACGACCTCGACTACAATGGTCGCCATATCGATACAGGCAAGTGGCCGAGTGGCAACATAAGTGTATCACCTCGAGTTGGTTTCCAATGGGATGTGTTTGGCAACAAGAGCTTGAAGTTGCGTGGAGGTACGGGTCTCTTCTCAGGCCGTATTCCATTGGTCTTCTTCACCAATATGCCTACCAATTCAGGTATGATTCAATACCAGGCACAAATTGGTCCTTCCACAAGTTACAACCGTTTGCCTGATGCAGTCAAGTCTAATTATGCCAGCGTTGCCGACGTTTTGGCAGAATTCAGAGGAGGATTGGCTACTGATGGGAATGGTAAGGCTACAGTTGCAGCTCTGCAGAACAAATTGGCAGCGATGGGTTATCCTATGACAGTTTCTCCTCAGGATGGAACAGTACCATCTTCTATCAGCGCTGTAGATCCTGACTTCAAGATGCCACAAGACTGGAAGACTTCTTTGGCTTTGGATTACTCGTTACCTGTATCATTCCCTCTGACTATCAGTGCTGAAGCAATTCTCAACAAGACCGTCAACACTTCAACGATTTCAGATTGGAGTATGATGGATGCAGAGGGTTTCGCGCGTTGGAATGGAGCAGATGCACGTCCTATCTATCCTTCAGACTTCCGCACCAGTACAAAAGCATTCGTTCTTGAGAACACTCATAAAGGTTATGGTTGGACAGCAAGCCTGAGTATGAATGCTCGTCCTTGGGATTTCCTTAGCATCATGGCAGCTTACACTTGGAGTGCCAAGAAGGAGTTGACTTCAATGCCTGGTTCTGCAGCTGAGTCTGCATTTACTTATGTTCCTACAGTTAATGGCCCCAACAATATCAAATTGCACAATGCCATCAATCTGACTCCACATCGTTTCATCGCATCTGTAACGGGGCATGATCGTAGCAACAACCATTATAGCTTGATATACGAGACCTGGAATGGTGGTTACAATTACTCCTACATGCTGGCTAACGACATGAACGGTGACGGTTATAATTACGACGCACTCTATATTCCTACTGATAGTGAGGTTGAAAATGGTCAGTTCCGTTTTGCAACAGCTGATGACAAGACTCGCTTTATGGATTATGTACATGGTGACAGTTACCTGAAGAAGCATCAAGGCGAATATGCTGAAGCTTACAGCGTATACAATCCTTGGGTACATCGTATAGACATCAGCTACAAGCATGATTTCAAACTTAAGGTACGTAACTCCATGAATACGCTCCAGTTAGGTTTTGATATGAAGAACTTGATGAATCTCTTCAATTCAAGTTGGGGCGTAAGCAAGTATATGAACTCAAAACTCAATTCAGGAAGAATCCTGAAGTACGAAGGTACAGATGCACAGGGTTACCCCGTATTCTCAACTCCTAGTGTTGTTAATAAGAACACAAAGACTTGGGCTGACAATATCGCCATTGGCCAGTGCTGGTACATGTCTATTGGTGTAAAGTACATGTTTAATTAATATTAAAGAAGATCGAATATGAAACTGAAATATTTTTTAGGTCTATTTCTCTCTGCTATCCTGTTTGTGGGTTGCTCTGATGAAAATGATTTAGTCGGTCCCTTGGGAAACATTTCTTTGGATAAGACCTATGTTTCCATTCAACCTGGTGGTGGTTCTGTTGATATTACAGTTACTTCTTCTACAGATTGGAAGTTTGACGAGGATGTGGCTATTCCTAGTTGGCTGACTGTGACACCAACTTCTGGTGAAGCAGGCACAAGCACAAAAGTAACTATCAGCGCAGAGAAGTGTGAGTATGGCCGTGAGGCAGAGTTGCAGATCACAACTGGCGAAAAGACTCAATTCCTGATGGTGAGACAAGGGTCTATGGAAGCCAGCGATGCAACCTGTGCGGAAGTCATAGCTGGAGCTGATGGCAAGACATATCGTGTTAAAGGTGTGGTGACATCCATCGCCAATACTACGTATGGTAACTGGTACCTGCAAGATGAAACAGGAGAGGTCTATATTTATGGAACACTCGATGCAGACGGCGCAACCAAGAATTTCGCAAGTCTTGGTATTGAGATTGGTGATTATGTCAAGATTGAAGGTCCAAAGACAACATATAATGGAACTGTAGAACTTGTTGATGTCACTGTCCTCGAAATAATTAAATCGTTGATCAAAGTTGCCACAATGGATGCGACTATGACAAAAGATGGAGGAGAATTCCAGGTGAAGGTCGCATACAAAGGTAATGGATGTATGGTTACCATACCTGAGGAGTATCAGGATTGGATTACCTACTCAAATATGGAATACATTAAAGGCATTCCAACAAAGTTAGAGACAAATCCTGCAGATACTGCTTTGGTAACATTCAAGTGTGCTGCCAATGAAGGTGAAGCAAGAAATGCAACCATTGAGTTCCGTTCAGCTAATGCTGATGGTGAATCTTCTGCGACATATAAAATAAGTCAGGAGACAGGTCTTGAAGTGTTCTCCTTACCATTCGAAGAAACTTTCATGACCAATGGTATTGGAGCATTCACCATGCTGGAAATAACACCGCGAGAGGATGGAACCTCTATTTGGTATAATGATGCCAAGTATGGTATGGTAGCTAAGGCTGGTTCTGCTATCGATACCAAGGCTATGCTTATCTCACCCAAGATTAACCTCCAAAACAGTACAAGTCCGGTATTAACCTTTGAGCATACAGGCAGATACGTTGGTGATATGTATCATGAACTGACTTTCTGGGTTTCTACAGATGGATGTGAGACGTGGACTCAGTTGCTGATACCTAATTATCCCACATTCAAGGATTGGAATTATGTGAATTCTGGTGATATTAGCTTGAAGGCTTTTGCAGGTCAGATAGTAAATATAGCATTCCAGTATGTCTCTACAACTTCGGCATATGCTACTTGGGAAATCAAGAATGTTAAATTAGAGGATAGAGTACCTGAACTGAATTGTATTGCTCAGATCAATAATGCTACAGCATCAGAGGAAGCTAGTTGGACTGCCACTTTGACGGATGCAGTAGTAACTTATGTGAATGGAGGCAATGCCTTTATTCAGGATGCAACTGGGGGTATTCAACTCTATCAGAATGGACATGCATTACATGCAGGTCAGCTGATTAATGGAAAGGTAAAAGGTACTTCCAAGTTATACAATATGTATGCAGAAGCTACTTCATTGGATCTAAGTGAAGCAACTGTGACAGAGAGTGATGTTGAACCCATTGGGATAGGATTGGATGTTCTTCTTAACGATTACCTGCGTTATCAGAATTGCATGGTTCAACTGGAAAATGTCACTTTTGATACAGGGTTAACGACCAGCAACCGTAATGGCCTGATCAGTCAGAATGGTTATTCCATAGCAGTATATGCTCAAGTTAAGAATAGCATTGAGATGTCGGGGGCTGGCACATTGATTTGTTTCCCCACACGCTATAAGACAAATCTTCAACTTGGTGTTTGGGATAACGAACATTTCACAGCAGATTAACCGAATAAAGACTAGAACACGAAGAGAGGAGTAGCAATGCTCCTCTTTTTGTATACGTTAATTTGTGGATTCGGCGAATAATCCTTATCTTTGCACCCAAATTATGCGAAACAAGTAATAGATTAATATGAAAGCATTTGTTTTTCCTGGTCAGGGAGCACAATTTACAGGTATGGGAAAAGACCTGTATGAGAATAATCAAACTGCAAAAGAATTGTTTGAGAAAGCCAATGATATTTTAGGATTCAGTATAACTTCAATTATGTTTGAAGGAGATGCTGATGAACTCAAACAGACTCGTGTCACTCAGCCCGCTGTTTTCTTGCATAGCGTGATTAGGGCTATCTGTTTAGGTGATGAGTTCCAACCTGACATGGTGGGTGGTCACTCATTGGGTGAATTCAGTGCCTTGGTTGCTGCTGGCGCATTAGATTTTGAGGATGGTTTGAAACTTGTTTATGCTCGTGCGCAAGCCATGCAGAAAGCATGTGAGGCAGCTCCTGGTACGATGGCAGCTATCATCGGTTTGCCCGATGAGACTGTAGAAGAAGTTTGCAATGAGATAACATCTCAAGGTAATGGTGTTGTAGTTCCTGCAAATTACAATTGTCCTGGTCAACTTGTAATCAGTGGTAATGTTGATGCTGTGAATGCTGCTTGCGAAAAACTCAAGGAAGCTGGAGCAAAACGTGCGCTTGTTCTTCCAGTTGGAGGTGCGTTTCACTCTCCCTTAATGAAACCTGCGAAAGATGAGCTGCAGACAGCTATTGAGGCAACAGAGTTCCATACTCCTAGATGCCCAATCTATCAGAATGTTGATGGGAAGGCTCATACTGATGCGGCTGATATCAAACAAAACTTGATAGCTCAGCTTACTTCCAGTGTTCGATGGACACAAGAAGTCAATAATATGCTGGAAGCAGGCGCTGTAGATTTCACAGAATGTGGTCCAGGCAAGGCTCTGCAAGGTATGATTGCTAAAATTGCCAAAGGAATAGAAGGCGTAAGCATAACAGGCATTTCATGATTATATATCAAGTATTTCCTCGCCTTTTTGGCAATGATAATCCTTCTCCCGTAAAGAATGGATCAAAAGCCACAAATGGCTGTGGAACGATGTCTGATTTTACAACCAAGGCTCTGGAAGAAATCCGGGGCCTTGGTGCTACATATATATGGTACACGGGTATCATTATGCATGCTACCCAAACAGATTACTCTCAATACGGTATCAAGTCAGATAATCCTGCTGTGGTGAAGGGCAAAGCAGGTAGTCCATATGCAATTCGTGACTATTACGATGTAGATCCTGACTTGGCAACTAAGGTCGAGAATCGTATGCAGGAATTTTCGAATTTGATTCGTCGAACTCATCGTGCAGGTTTGGGGGTAATTATAGATTTTGTGCCCAATCACGTTGCTCGTCAATATCATTCCGGTGCTTGTCCTGATGGAGTTGAAGATTTGGGTGCTGGAGACAATCGTGAATGGGCATTCTCCAGCCAGAACAATTTCTATTATCTTCCAGGTCAAGAATTAACGATCACTTCTCCCGATGAAAGTGCTGTTTACCAGGAATTCCCAGCAAAAGCAACAGGCAATGATGTTTTTTCAGCTTCACCTTCGCGCGATGATTGGTATGAAACGGTGAAACTTAATTATGGTGTAGACATTTGTTCAGGTCGTGTTCCTCATTTCAATCCTATACCAAACACATGGAAGAAGATGCTTCATATCCTTCTTTATTGGGTGAAGAAGGGAATCGATGGTTTTCGCTGCGATATGGCAGAAATGGTTCCTGTGGAATTTTGGGAATGGGTTATACCTCAAGTAAAACGAGAGAATCCAAACATTGTTTTTATCGCTGAAGTATATAATCCTGCAGAGTACCGTAATTATATTTATAAAGGTCATTTCGACTACCTTTATGATAAGGTTGGTCTGTATGATACGTTGAAAGCTGTATCTCAACTGCGTTGTTCAGCTCAAAGTATCACTTATTGTTGGCAGAGTGTGGATGATATCAGAAGGCATATGCTTTATTTCTTGGAGAATCATGATGAGCAACGTATCTCGAGTGATTTCTTTGTTTGTAAAGCAGAAAAAGGTAGGGCCCCTCTGCTTGTCAGTACTTTGATGGGGCAGAATCCCATGATGATTTATTTTGGCCAAGAATTGGGCGAACCAGGAATGGACGAGGAAGGATTCAGTGGACGAGATGGTAGGACTTCCATATTTGATTATTGGACCATAGATTCCATTCGTCGATGGAGGAATAAAGGTAAATTCAATAATGAGTTACTTACAGAGAAAGAAATAGAACTTCGCCATTTTTATCAAAAAATTCTATGTATCAAGGAAAAGAATGCCATTTTCTGCAAGGGTGATTTCTACGATTTAATGTATGTCAATCCTGATATTCATCAGCAATATGTTTTTTTACGGCATTTCAATGGAAAACTTGCTTTAGTTGTGGCCAATTTTGCTGATAATGATGCATTTGTTCAGATAAATATTCCTGAAGATGTAATGCGATTGTATGGGATAGAATCTAGTGACAATTTATCAGCTATAGATTTGCTTTCCGACAAGGAATATTATATACCCTTTGATTCTCAATCTCCAATAGAGATTACAGCTCCAGCTCTCGGAGGCTTGATTCTCTCATTTTGACAATTTCATTTTATTTAGTAACCTATTTGACTTTAATGGACAAGATGTGAGGTGATTCCTTTGTTAAAAAGTATCTTTTTACGGATATTTTTCTTTATTTGAGGAAATTATTCCAATTTTATGTGCTATTTTTGCAAATGATATAAAAATTTGCAGAGAGATGTATGATAAGAACAACCATTTAGTTATAATGGCGGGTGGCATGGGAAGCCGATTGTGGCCCTTGAGTACAGAAGAACAACCCAAGCAATTTGTTGATGTGTTAGGCTGTGGCCGCACCCTCCTTCAGATTACGTTCGATCGATTTCGTGATATTATTCCCATTGAGAATATATGGGTTGTTACACTTGTGAACTACGAAAAGTTCGTTCGTTTACAACTCCCTGAGATTCATGCTTCAAATATCTTGTTGGAACCATGTCGTAGGAATACAGCTCCTTGCATAGCATATGCAAGCTGGCGAATCAAAGTCCAGAATCCACGTGCTAATATCATTGTTACTCCCTGTGATCATCTTGTTTTGAATATCAAGGAATTTCAGCGAGTCATGCTCTCTACCTTGAAATTTGCTGATGAAACAGATGCTATCATAACTTTAGGCATGAAAGCAAAACATCCTGAGACGGAATATGGATATATTCAGGCAGATTTGACTTGTTCTACTGCACGCAATAAAGAGATTTTCCGAGTGGATGAATTCCACGAGAAACCTGACTTGAAAACAGCGCAAAAGTATTTGACCAAAAACAATTTCTTTTGGAATTCAGGTATATTCATTTGGAACGTAAGTACCATCGTCAATGCATTTCGTGTATATCAACCAACCATTTCTCAAATGTTCGAGGATATGATGTTGCTCTATGGCACCGAAAAGGAACAGGACCGCATCAACGAGATATATCCTTTGTGCGAAAACGTTTCAATAGATTATGCCATCATGGAGAAAGCTGAAGAAGTCTTTGTCTTCCCCGCTGATTTCAACTGGACAGACTTAGGGAAATGGAATTCATTGCATTCTTGTACGGGGAATGATACATACAACAATTCCATTATTGGACAGAATGTACATACCTTTGAGACTAATAATTGCATTATTCATACGATACAGGAAAAGCAGGTCGTTGTCCAAGGCCTTGATGGATATATCATTGCAGAAAAAGATGATACTCTTCTCATTTGTCAAATACAAGAAGAACAACGTATAAAGCAAATGCTGGAACAGCAGTAAAGCCGATCATTTCTTTGATTCTTAACTAAAAATCATTATATATTCTCCAAATTTGATGTTTTCTCGCCATGAAGAAGTTACTCTCATTACCTCCTAATTTGGTTTCCTATTTCCACCAGATACAGAATGTTTCTAAGGATGAATATTTCTGTACCAACGATCCTGTTGGAGCCAAGTTAGGTTCTGGCGGTGGTACAACGTGGCTTCTGCGCGAATGTCATCGCAATTGGGCCCCTGAGATTGATTTCAATGAATGGTTATCCCAGGAGAAACGTATTCTTATTCATGCCGGGGGGCAAAGTCGCCGTTTGCCCAGCTATGCGTCAAGCGGTAAGATTTTGACTCCCATTCCTGTATTCCGTTGGGCAAGAGGGCAACGTTTGGGACAGAATCTTTTAGACTTGCAACTCCCGCTATATCATCGCATCATGGATATTGCTCCCCAGAGTATTCATACGATGATTGTTAGTGGTGATGTGTTTATCCGTGCGGAAAGATTACAAAAGATCCCAGAGGCAGATATCGTATGTTATGGACTTTGGGTAGATCCGTCTTTGGCAAAGAATCATGGCGTTTTCCTTTCCTCTCGTCAACAACCAGGACAACTCGATTTCATGCTTCAAAAACCATCTGTTGAGCATTTGGCTCAATTGATGCAAACTCATCTTTTCCTGATGGATGTCGGAATTTGGCTTCTGAGCGATCGTGCTGTTGAGCGTTTGGTCCATAAAACGTTATCGTCCAATGGTGAGGTATCATGCTATGATCTTTATTCTGAATTTGGATGTGCACTGGGACTTCATCCTTCAGCTCCTGATTCAATGCTAAGTGATCTCTCGGTTGCCATTCTTCCATTAGAGGGTGGCGAGTTTTATCATTATGGCACTAGTCGTGAGATGATTAGTTCCACCATGAAGGTTCAGAATCTGGTTTATGACCAGCGTGCCATCATGCAGTTGAACATTAAACCTCATCCCAGCATATTCATCCAGAATTCCCATTCCGAAATCTCACTCTTAAATACAAATGAAAACACGTGGATTGAGAATTCATGGATTAATAAATCATGGTCCATATCTCACGACAATATCATCACAGGAGTGCCACAGAACGATTGGGCAGTTACCTTGGCACCAGGCATTTGTGTAGATGTCGTACCCATTGGAGAGGAACAATATGTATTACGACCTTATGGCATTAGTGATTCTTTCCGTGGTTCGCTTACGGATCCTCAGGTGGGATATCTCTGTCGTCCAGCCATAGAATGGTTCCATGCTCGCGACATTAATCCTAATCAGATATGTGGTTACGAGGATATTCAGTCAGCTCAAATATTTCCAGTTTTGTCTTCTGTTGAATCACTGGGTCATATTTTACGATTTATGGTGATGGATCCAACCGATGAACAGGGCCGCCAGCTTTGGACGGAATCACGTAAGATGTCTGCTGATGAGATTTGTTCGTATGCTAATCTGAATCGTCTTCAATCTCAACGACTCCAATTCCGTCGCGAATCATGGGAAGCTATAGCCCGCAATCATCGTCGTAGTGTGTTTTATCAACTTAATCTCGATGATGCTGCTAGTGAATTTGCCAGTTTGAAAATACCAGAGCCCGACATGTTGCCTGATAGCGAACCCTTGATGAAGCGCATCAGCGACCAGATGTTCCATAGTCAACTCCGACGTCTTCACGGCAAGAATGGTGATCTGCAAGAGCACGAGGCTTTTGGATTGCTCAGAGAGGGACTTACAGCTTCTGCTCTTCAGGAAAAGCAAGAACCGAGGTTAGATGTATATGACGACCAGATAGTATGGGGTAGAAGCCCAGTACGTATTGATATTGCAGGCGGTTGGACAGATACTCCTCCTTATTGTCTGACGAATGGTGGAAATGTGGTGAATTTGGCTATAGAACTTAATGGACAGCCACCTATTCAAACTTATGTGAAACCCTGTAAGGAATTTTGCATCATCCTTCGTTCCATTGATCTGGGAGCGATGGAAAAAGTAACGACATACGAAGATCTTCATGATTTCTGTCGTGTCGGTTCACCATTTTCCATTCCCAAGGCTGCACTCTGTTTGGCAGGTTTCAGTCCTCAGTTTGGCTCACAAGCTCAGGCTACATTAGTGGATCAGTTACGAGCATTCGGATGTGGTATTGAGGTTACGTTACTGAGTGCTATTCCTGCAGGTAGCGGCTTGGGGACCAGTAGCATACTTGCTGCCACTGTGTTGGGTTCCATCAGCGACTTTTGTGGCCTCAAATGGGATCAAGCAGAGATATGCAACAGAACCCTCATTCTGGAACAATTGCTTACAACAGGTGGTGGATGGCAGGATCAGTATGGCGGAGTTTTGCATGGAGTAAAGCTCTTACAGACCAGCATTGGATTTGATCAGACACCGGAAGTCCGTTGGTTGCCCGACACGCTTTACAATGATACTGAATATCAGCCTTGTCATCTCCTTTATTATACGGGAATTACACGAACTGCTAAGCAGATATTAGCTGATATAGTGCGAGGCATGTTCCTTTTCGATACTCATCGTCTGGAACTTCTTGCAGAAATGAAGCAGCATGCCTTAGAACTCTATGAAGCTATTCTGCACAATGATTTCCAGCAGATGGGAGCGCTTGTTCGCAAGACATGGCAACAGAATCAGTTGCTCGATAATGGAACCAATCCTCCTGAAGTTGAAGCTATCACACGTCAGATAGATGATCTTTGCCTTGGGTATAAGCTTCCAGGAGCTGGTGGTGGAGGCTATCTTTATATGATTGCCAAAGATCCTAATGCAGCAGCACGCATTCGACATATTCTCACGGAGAATCGTCCAAACTCTTGTGCTCGATTTGTTGAAATGACGCTTAGTAAGACGGGATTGCAAGTAAGTAGGTCATAAACCTTATTCGTTCTCTTGAGGGAATCTTCCCCATACCTGACGGAATGCATACATATAGTATTCAGCAGGGCTGACGCCTGGGAATTCTTTACCAAAGAGATATTCTGTTATTTCTGAATTTAGATGGACTGATTCCTTCAAATATTTCAGATAATTCTTCTTGTCCCCTCCTTTATAGTAACAGAAAGCGATGTACGGGTAAATCTGAGGGTACTCAGACTCGCCGAAGAGTTTCTCCATGCCTTGTAGGATATCCAAAGCATCATGATACATTTGCACTTCACTATAGGAGATGGCAATAGACAACAAAGTGTTTGCTTTATGACTGCTATGGTCAACAGCAAGCTTGAATCGTTCCACAGCTTGCGTGTGTTTGCCATTCTCCAGAAAGAGTTTACCCAATATTAGATCATACTCAAATGTAACGTCGTCAGTCATTAAATCCCTTGCGTTATCCAAAGCCTCTTGAGCTGTTCCCAAGTGATGTAATTTCCCTTCCACGTAGGCTTGTTCCAGATAGATGTGGATTTGTTCTGGAGCCATCTCGTCTCCCGTTTTATTGGCAATGCGAAGTTCGACTGCCGCTTCCTCATACCTTTCCATGTTGGAAAGGCATACAGCATTCAGATAATGTATTGTGGGATCTTTTGGGTTTTCCTCAAGGTACTTCTGATAGAGTGCATGTGCATCCTCGTATAAGTTAAGATGAAAAAGACAATTTGCTTTCAGAATAGTTGCCCGTTGATTACCTTCGTCTATAGCTAATACATATTCGCAGTTGTCTATTGCCTCTCTATAGTTTTCCAGCGATGCATTCGATTCTGCCAAAAGATTCCACAGATTGATGTCAAAAGGTTCCTCGTCCAGAAGTTTATTCAACAGGTTGACAGCCTTTGGGTAATCTCCCAATCCGATAAGAATCTCAGGGTAGAGTCGAAGGCCTGGTTTATAATGAGGAAAATCCTGATTCATCTTATTGCACCATGCCTGAGCTATCTTCCAGAGGTCATAATCCATAAAGATTTCTGTCGCATCGCATAGGAAAAGAGCTTTGTCCTCATCTGTTTTTTCATAGACGCCTTTGAGATATAGGGATGCATCGTGTGCTTTCTGGTCGCGTATCATCAGTTCTGCTTTCAGGAAATGCACCTCTCTATCATTCTGATCCATGATGGAGTCGCATATCTCGTGTGCACGCTCCATATTTCCGTAGAACATCTGCTGGCGTGACAAGAAGATTTGGGGATCCACACTCTCAGGGTGAAGATCAAGAGCCAGTTGAATCGCTTCGTCGGCTTTATCTTCTTGCCCTTTTGTCATATAATACTCAGCAATATCCGTCAGCTCATCCGCATCCAGATAAACAGACGAATTATTAGCCAAAGCATTCTCGTACTTCTCTAGAGCACGCTTGAAGTCTGGTTCCTCGAAGTAATTGAGGTCTTCCTCTCGCATTAAATCCTTTTATGGTAAGATAAAATGAGTTTTCCCTTGAAAAGTTTATTTCTTCACCCACGCTTCTTTCAGTCCAACGGTCCTGTTGAAGACAGGGTGAGCGGGAGTGCTGTCAGGGTCAACATTGTAGTATCCGATTCGTTGGAACTGCAGGTAGCTCAGAGCGGGTAGAGTAGCAGCATATTCCTCTACGTATGCGTTCTTGTTGATGCGCAACGAGTCAGGATTGAGGAAGGGACGCATGGCATCAATTCCACGAACGCCATTCTCCTTTTCGTATTGCTTGATGGCATCACGAGGATTCTCGCAGGTCCAGAGGTTGGCATAGTCGCGCACCTCGCAAGGGATGCTGTGTCCTGCACTTACCCAATGCAGCGTCTTTCCCTTGATCTTGCGGTTGGAACCTGGCATACCACTTTTACTTTCCAGGTCACATTCTGCATGGATGCAGACGATGTTGCCTTCAGCATCTTTCTCGATGCATTTGGCTGGATCCTCATCACACTTGATGATATATCCATTCTTCAGCCTGACTTCCTTGCCAGGACCCAGACGCATGAATTTCTTGTCTGGTTCCTCCATGAAGTCGCTCCGTTCGATATATAGCTCACGAGAGAATCTGATCACATGAGTTCCGCTGTTCTCGTCTTCAGGATTGTTGACGGCCTCCATTTCTTCCACTTTCCCTTCAGGGTAATTATCCAGGATCAGCTTGACAGGATCCACTACAGCATTCACGCGGATGGCACGAGTGTTCAGGTCTTCGCGGCATGCAGCTTCCATTAGTTTTATGTCATTCAGAGCATCAAACGTGGTGTAGCCAATCTTGTCAATGAAATTCAGAATTGCCTGAGGACTATAGCCACGTCGACGTATGCCGCAGATAGTAGGCATACGAGGGTCGTCCCAGCCATTCACAACTCCTTCTTTGGTCAGGATCAAAAGGTTACGCTTTGACATCAACGTGTAGTTCAGGTTCAGTTTATTGAACTCGAACTGGCGGGGACGATTGTCTTCCATGTCACCCTCATCGCCATGCCATTCCTTGATCCAAGTGACGAACAGGTCATACAACTCGTGGTGAGGAACGAATTCCAGCGTACAGATGCTGTGGGTCACTCCTTCCAGATAGTCGCTCTGCCCATGAGTGAAATCATACATTGGATAGGCATTCCATTTGCTGCCCGTTCGCCAATGAGGCATATTCAGCACACGATACATGATGGGGTCGCGGAAATGCATATTGGGACTTGTCATGTCAATCTTTGCTCTCAGCACCATCTTACCTGGTTCCATCTTGCCGGAATTCATCTCGCGGAACAGGCGAAGGCTCTCCTCTGCAGGACGGTCGCGATAGATGCTGTTCGTGCCTGGCTCCGTTGGCGTTCCCTTCTGGGCAGCTATCTCCTCGCTGGTTTGCTCATCCACGTATGCTTTTCCCTGCAGGATGCACCACTCTGCAAAATCCCACAAATCCTGGAAGTAGTCGCTCGCATAGCAGACCTTCCCCCATTCGAATCCAAGCCACTTGATGTCGCGTTCGATGGCTTCCACGTATTCTGTGTCCTCCTTCTGCGGATTTGTGTCATCCATACGCAGATTACATACGCCTCCAAACTTCTTGGCGATGCCAAAGTCCATAGCAATAGCCTTTGCATGGCCAATATGCAGATACCCATTGGGTTCTGGTGGGAATCGTGTCTGCAATCGTCCGCCATTTTTGCCTTCTTCCAAATCCTTTACGACTCTTTGTTCTATGAAGTTCAGACTTTTCTTCTCAGTGTTCTCAGTCTTTACGATTTCTTCCATATTCGGTAATGTTTACTTTTATTCTTCGGCCTCCCATTTCTCCATCAGCAGGCAGACGATGGAAAGCCTTTTGAAAATAATGTGCAAATTTACAGAAAGTCGAGCGCAAAACAAAGAAACTTGTTCCCTTTTTTTGTTGAGGCGCAGTAAGTTCGCGATTATGAATGCAAATTTATGGAAAAACGAGAACAATACTAACAGAAAAACTGTTTTCTCCTCATTTCTGATTGAAAGTTTTTTTGTTGAGATCTGATTTTCGCATCCTCTTTCTTTTTAATATAAGGTACGCGAGAGATGTTTTTTCACATATTTTTTCATTTTGTGTTGTAAAACATACTCATTCGTTTGTCAATAAAGATGAGAACCTTTAATTTTGTCATCAGAAAACCGTTGAACCAATCTTTTTTACCTTAAAATAAAAACTAATATCTATTGGATCAGGTGTCTCGAAAGGGCACCTGATTCTTTATGTTACGCTTTACCTGAATCGGCCTCATCATTATCTTCATCGTAATCATTTGCGGCACATTCATTCCTCAACGAGTGGGTAGTAAAAAGACAACACGTTGAATCGGCCAATTCAACGTGTTGAAATCGTCAACTCAACACGTTGTGTTTCTCGTTTCAACGTGTTGCAGGAAAAGAGTCATTTCATCCTCTTTTTTACAGGTAGGTTTACCCCATCGTTATCATTGATTTCGAGACCGATGAAGGCACTTTTTCCCTGAGCGTTTAGGAAGGATGGGAAATGCTGAACGGGCGAGAGTCTTCCCTTAGCCCTTAGTTTGCTGCCTCAAACTCGCGAAGGAAGCGTACATCGTTTTCTGAGAACATGCGCAGATCCTTCACTTGATACTTCAGGTTGGTGATGCGCTCGATACCCATACCAAAGGCGTAACCTTTGTAGATGGTGCTGTCGATGCCGTTGGCTTCCAATACGGCAGGATCCACCATTCCACATCCCAATATCTCTACCCATCCTGTATGTTTGCAGAAGGAACAACCTTCGCCGCCGCAGATGTTGCAGGAGATGTCCATCTCTGCACTGGGCTCTGTAAAGGGGAAGAAACTTGGACGAAGACGGATTTTCGTGTCGGCTCCAAACATTTCTTGGGCAAAGAGCAGCAGGACTTGCTTCAAATCAGTAAAACTTACATCTTTGTCGATATAGAGTCCCTCAACCTGATGGAAGAAACAATGTGCACGAGCGGATATGGCCTCGTTGCGGTAAACCCGACCTGGGCAGATGACTCGGATGGGAGGTTGGGTGGACTCCATTACTCGAGCCTGAACGCTACTGGTATGGCTACGTAGGATGATATCCGGATGTGACTCTACGAAGAAGGTGTCCTGCATGTCGCGAGCTGGATGGTCATCTGCAAAATTCAGGCTACTGTAAACGTGCCAGTCATCTTCAACTTCAGGACCTTCAGCCAAGGTAAAGCCTAGGCGGCCAAAAATGTCGATAATCTCATTCTTTACGATGGTCAAAGGGTGTCGAGTTCCCAAAGGAATGGGGTAGGGCGTGCGGGTAAGGTCAACGGTGGCGCCAGCAGTCTGTTCCGTCTGAGCAGCTTCTTTCAGGGCGTTGATCTTCTCCTGAGCCATAGTTTTCAGTTGGTTGATTTTCATGCCCACCATCTTTTTCTGTTCGGCAGGTACGTTGCGGAAATCATTCATCAATGCGGTGATTTCACCTTTTTTACTCAAATATTTGATGCGCAGAGCTTCTGCTTCCTCTGCTGTCTTTGCATGGAGATCCGCAATCTCACTTATCAATTCCTGAATTTTTTCTATAATCATTTCGATATGTTTTTTGCTCTTGTTTGAAATTTCACTGCAAAGGTAGCAATTTCTTATGAAAAAATGAGCGTATATGGAATTAAAAGCGTACTTTTGCATGATTTTTGTAAATCATAGTTGGTATGTTCAGCAAGATTTGGGAAATCTGTTCCCTGTCATTAGCGTTTTGCTTGTTTCTCTCTTGCCAAAGTCGTTCCAATTCTCGAGAGATTGTGGAATCGGCTGACAGCCTTCTCTATGCTGAAGAGGACACGTTTGACATACCTGAGAAGGAAGAAGATGCCCTAGAGGAAGTAGGCTCGCTCGAACATCTTGATGTCAACTTTGATGATTTCATGTTTTCATTCATTCGTAGCCGTCAGCTCCAGCGTGAACGAGTGTCCAGAGACCTTTTTGTATATGATGAAGAAGGAAATGAGGTGGCTTTGAGTCGCACAGACCTCCGTGATGCTTTCTCGTTCCTCAATGGGGAATATTATACTGTGCTGTATGGTAATGTGAATCAGATCGAGGAGGAGAAAAACAACCAATCCGACGTGATAGATGTGGAGCGCATCGATTTGGACCTGTTTCATGTTACCACATATACTTTCCTGCAGGAGAAAGGAAAGTGGATGCTGGCTGACCTTAACGATAATTCGTTTGCAGAGGATGAGCTTTCTGATTTCCTCACCTTCTATGCCCATTTTTCTGTGGATTCAGTCTTTCAAGCTGAGAGCATTGCTCAACCTCTGACAATCAGGATGATGGATCCTGACGACGAACTTGGTGTCATAGACGGCACCATTGATGCTCTTCAATGGTCCATCTTTTGTCCTGATGTGCCAGAAGGAGTGATTTCTAATATTCGCTACGGTCAGTCTTATGACAACCCTCGACACATCGTCCTTCAGAAGTGCGGAATTTCCAATGGTATGCAGGAACTTTTCACTTTCGACAAGACTGGCGGGCGATGGAGGCTCACGGCTTACGAGAATTAGCAGGATGTGATAGATGGGAAAACATTATGGAATTCGAACAAAACAAATCTCTCCTTCCTTATAATACATTTGGCATAGATGCCAGAGCTGCATATTTTGCAGAATATTCCAGCGAGGAAGAACTGGCGGAGATACTTGATGAGTACCATCGTACCTATGCCCATTTGCCGCTGTTGCATATCGGAGGAGGCAGCAATTTACTTTTCCTGTCTGATTTCTCTGGTCTTGTTCTCCACTCTCGCATTCTTGGCATCCATCGGATAGAACCTGTTGATTCCTCAGAAATTCTGGTTCGTGTGGGAGCGGGTGTCGTGTGGAATGATCTGGTTTCAACCTGTATATCTCATGGATGGTATGGACTCGAGAACCTTTCTCTCATCCCAGGTGAGGTGGGAGCAAGTGCTGTACAGAATATTGGTGCCTATGGGAGTGAGGTAAAGGATTTTATCCAATCTGTGGAATGTCTCTCTCTCTCAACTGGAGAAAAGCGTGTTTTCCAAGCTGACGAATGTTGCTATGCCTATCGCAACAGCATCTTTAAGCATGACTTGAAGGGGCAGTTCGCTGTCACTCATGTCACGTATCGTCTCAGCTCACACTTTGTTCCCTGCCTTGATTATGGAGGGCTTCGTGCAGCTCTGAAGTCTCAGGGAATATCTGAAGATGTTCTTACTGCACAACGGTTGCGTGAAGTCATCATTGGCATCCGTAAAGCTAAATTGCCAGATCCGAAAGTTCTGGGAAACGCAGGCAGTTTCTTCATGAATCCCATCGTGTCGAAGGAAGAGTTTCAACGTGTCAAATCTCAATACCCAACGCTTCCTTCCTATCCTTTCAACGAGTCGCATGTCAAGGTTCCTGCCGCATGGCTTATCGAACAAACGGGTTGGAAGGGCCGTTCTTTGGGGCCAGCCGCAGTTCACGATCGGCAAGCATTGGTTCTTGTCAATCTTGGTGGGGCTACAGGGCAGGATATTCTTCGGCTTTGTGATGAGGTTCGATCCTCTGTTTTCAACAAGTTTGGGATAAATCTTTGCCCAGAGGTGAACTTCATTGGAGGATGAGAATCTAAAAGAGGGAAGCCCCCTTGCGAGAACTTCCCTCTTGTTGTCTTTTTCGTTTTATTTGCCAGAGTCTTTTCCTTTGTTCTGATAATGGGTTCGATAGTACTCGTAAACTTCTTTGGCCGTTTCTGGCGCATTGGTGGTGATGTAGTCAATGCCTAAATTGGACATCTCTATCATTTCACTTCTGTCATTGATAGTCCAGACATTGGTCGTCATTCCCAACCTCTGAGCCTCTGGAATCCATGTGGGGTTGTTGCGGTAGTTCTTGGCTGTATAGTCAAGTCCCATGATGCCATTGTTATAGAGGGTTTGTGGGTCCTTATCGCCGTTCAGGTAAGCTACGTGAGCATTGGGGTCCAATCTGACAATCTCGCGGCATAGGTTGAAACTGAAAGCGATGTATTCCACTTTATCCTGGAGTCCCATACGTCGAACTTGGGTCACGCAACTGTCACAACATATCTTTCCACGTGCCTCGTCGCTGTGCGTTTTTATTTCAATGATCAGTTTGCAGGAATCTTCTTTGGCAAGCATTTCCAAAAAGTCTTTTAATTCTGGCATCTTCTCGCCGTTCTTGAGAGTCAGATTCTTGCATGTGTTATAGTTGGAGTTTTGGATGTTGACTCCATTGAAAGTCGCATCGTGGTTCACCATCACATGCCCATCCAAAGTAATCCAGACATCTGTCTCAGAACCATAGCATTGGGCATCGAAGGCATTCTGTAGCGAAGATCGGCTGTTCTCAGCAGAGCCAGCCTTGTCCCAGTATCCTCGATGTGCAATGACTTTCATACCGTGTGGCAAGGTGGTGGTGACGGTGAAGGTACAAGTGCCCAGCCGTTGTGTCTGGTCGCCACGTATCAGGATGAGGGCGTACTGGTTCGTGGTCAGTTCCTCAGGGATGGTGATGCTGCCACCTTCTTCCGTTACGTTTTCCAGAGGGATTGTTATGCTGCTCGACGAGTTGATTTGCTGGAGCATAATCATGTCGCCCTCTTGGAATCCTGTTCCTTCAATTGCAAAACTTGTGCCTGGAGCCACTGGGTATCCACTTGAATAGGAAACATTGGCGACCATAGGCTGGGGAGCATTTTCTTCCAGAATGTGGACTGGCTCCCACAATTTTTTCACTTCTTCTTCTGTGAGAGGCTTGTTATATACTCGGGCAATGACAACATCACCTCTCCAGCCTGCCTCTGCACCGTTGGCACTTGCATCACCGCCTACACAGAACCAGTTGCATCCAGCATTGGCAAAGCGGAAGTCACCAGGAGAATCCACAGTGTTGCAGAGTTCTCCATTTACATAAATGTAGGACTTGGCCTCTTCCTTATTATAAACGCCAATCACATGGTAATAGAAACCAGATTGGGGAAATACGTTACTGGTAGTCCATCGCCATGTACTAGAACCAGTAGTAGAGACATTGGGCAGGAAAGTAAACGAATTTTGTGGGCCATTGGACAATCTGTTAATCAGGAAACCTGTGCCACCGGCTTGCATTGCAGAAAAGGGCTTGGCCTCCACGTCAGGAAGGTTCCCTTCATAATCAGGCATTACCAAAACCTCCAAACTGTGACCATCGGCCAAGGCATCGCGGAAAGCTTTGTTGTCCTCAAAATTAATCTTGTAATAGTCAGAAGGTTTTGAAGACCAAGGGGTCGTGAAGTTGGCAGTATAGCATTTGAAAATTTCATTGTAATATACATTTTGCGCGTTTCCACATTTTTCTATCTTCATTTTCATGGGAGACAAGTCAATTGCCGTTCCGTCGGAATTGAAACAAACATCCAAAAGGTCGGCAATAGGCTTGTCTTCATCATTTTCTCCATTTTCGTGATGAGAATTAGCTTGGTAATAAGCATAAACCTCTTTGGCTGTTTCAGGATTATTTGTGGTGATGTAGTCGATGTCGAGATTTGACATTTCAATCATCTCATCCTTGCTGTCGATGGTCCAAACGTTGGTTGTCATGCCCAGTTCTCTGGCTTTAGGGATCCATGAAGGATTTCTTCGATAGTTGTTGGCCGTGTAGTCAAGTCCCATGATGCCGTAATCGTAAAGGGTTTGTGGGTCTTTGTCGCCATTCAGGTAAGCAACGTGGGCATCAGGATCCAGTCTGACAATTTCTCGGCATAGGTTGAGACTGAAGGCGATGTACTCCACCTTATCCTGAAGTCCCATGCGATGAACCTGAGTAACGCAACTGTCACAGCAAATCTTACCACGCGCCTCATCGCTGTGAGTCTTGATCTCAATGATGAGCTTACAGGAGTCTTCCTTAACGAGCATTTCCAGGAAGTCTTTCAACTCAGGCATCTTCTCGCCATTGCTGAGCGTGAGATTCTTGCAAGTTTCATAGGTTGAGTTCTGGATACTGACGCCATTGAAGGTTGCATCATGATTTGCCATCACGTGGCCGTCCTGTGTGATCCAGACGTCTGTCTCTGAACCATAACATTGTACATCGAAGGCATATTGCAGAGACGCGCGGCTATTCTGGGCGGCACCAGCCTTGTTCCAGTACCCGCGATGTGCAATGACCTTCATGCCATGAGGCATGCTGGAGGTTACCATAAACGTGCAAGTGCCCAACCGTTGAGTCTGGTCGCCACGCTTCAAGATGATGCTGTATTGATCGCTGGTAAGTTCCTCAGGGATAGTGATGGTACCACCTGTCTCAGTCACATTCTCCAAAGGAAGGGTGATGCTGTTCGACGAGTTGACTTGTTGCAGCACAATCTGGTCACCCTCCTGGAATCCTGTTGCCCCAATCTTGAAGTTCGTGCCAGGAGCTACAGGATATCCGTTCGAGTAGGTTACATTGCTGACCATAGGCTTGGGAGCATTCTCTTCCAGTATGTGGACTTGTTCCCATAGTTTGCTGACTTGTTTTGCATTGAGGGGAGAGTCGTAGATACGTGCCATGACGACATCACCATTCCAAGCGGTATTACCATTGTTGCCTGAGGGATCACATCCAATGCCAAACCATCCGCTCCCACTTTGTGGAAGAACAAAGTTTCCATCTGCGTTCACCGTATTCTTGAGTTCTCCGTTAACGTAGATGTAGGCCTTCTTGAGAGCCTTGTTCCATACGCCTACCAAATGATAGTAAACGCCAGGCTGAGGAACCACGCCGCTGGTAGCCCAGCGCCAAGTGCTGCTTCCACTTGTAGACACATTGGGCAGGAAAGTTATCTCGTTTTGTCGGCTTCCGCTAATAGTGCTGATGAGAAATCCTGTGCCTCCTGCCTGATGGCTGGAGAACCACTTCGCCTCAACGTTTGCAATAGGCGGAGTATAATTACCCATCATGATACATTCCAGCGTGTGTCCGTTTGCCAGCATGTTCTTGAATTTCGTGTTGTTCTCCCAGTCAACCTTATAGTAGCCAGATGCATTACCTGACCAGGGATTCACGAAGTTGGCGGCATAGCGTTTGTATGTTTCATTGTAATATACGGTTTGCGTGTTCCCTATCTTCTGAACATTCATCTGCATGGGAGATATGTCGGTTGCTGTGCCGTCAGCATTGAAGCGAACGTCCAACATGTCGGCTTGAGGGACGTCGGTAGTGAAGGATATGCTATCCACTTGACTACGAGGGGCTGTGTAAAGAACCTTCCTGGCAGCATCATATAAGGTGACTATGCTCTTGCCTTCCTCCATCGCTACGCTATCCACGTTGGCAGCTTTCTCGCGATGCATGATAACGCCACTCTTATATATATAGAGGTTGTCATTAGTTTGGCTATTGGCACTGACGCCACACATTACTAAGGCTGTCAGGACAAGAATGTCCTTGGAAATAGCATTTTTTTTCATGGGGCACATTACTTCTTTAGAATTTTCTTTATGGATTTTTGGCCATTCTCATTCACTTTCATGATGTATATGCCAGCTGGAAGGTTATCCCTGGTCTCTTGTTTTACTCCAGTCAAGCTGTAGATGGAGTTTTGCTGTCCACTCTTTGCTTCTGGTGCCACGACTCCTGTTGGAATGGGGGTGGGGTAGAAACGGAAATAGTCGAATGTGTCATAACTGGTGGTTTGAGTTTCACCATCGATGGTGACAACCTGTATCCCTGTTTCGCCAAACTCAATCCGCTGAATGCTCTTTGCTTGGAGGACAGGCGTATATAAGTCAGAGGTGTAGACGTAAATGTCATGTTGTGCGAGGGTACTACCCGATATGGCAAGCAATGCCATGATTAGTATTTTTTTCATGTAGTGTTAGTTTTTGATGGATTTATTCAATTATGATTCCAGGGTACGTGTTCTGAACCTCTTTGTAACTCGTTAAGTTGCCGATATCATAACGTTGTCCTGGCATTTCCATTGCGTGGACTGTTGTCTGGGTGCAGAGCCATGCGATGTAGCTTCCTGGTGCATCTGTGCCACATCCCGCATTGATGCCTGTCTGTACTAAGCGTGCATCTTCGCGGGTATAGTAATAGAAAGGAGGACAGCACCAGTGGGTCTCTGGGGTGGGAGATTTTTCTGTCATGTGGAGAACACGATCATTCTCATCTATCGTCACTATGCCACACTTCAACAGTTTCTCGTAAGTGGGCTCATAATAGCGCATGATGCAGCTTGTCTTCTTCTCCAAAGCATATCGAGCGAAGCGTTGCAGGCTAAAGTCCAATACGTTATCGCCTGCAATGACGAGCATATCATCGTCCAATTCCAATTTGTCTATGGTGAACTGGATATCTTTTACGGCACCCAGGCGCGTCTCGTTGGTACTGGTTCCATCATCCACCACAGTGATTTTTTGTTTCTTTCCTTTAGCCCAATCTGTGAAGTGATGGGCAAACCGATGATTAGAGATAATGATGAACTCATCAACAAGCCCAGCTCCATCGATATCATCGACCAACCAATCCAAAATGGTCTTGTCTTTTACGTTGAGGAGTGGTTTAGGATAATTCTCAGTCAAAGGGTAAAGACGTGTGGCATATCCTGCTGCCAATATCAGACATTTCATGGATTTTTCTCTATATTTATGATTGTTCCTCTTTAAATAAGACCATCGGCGCTGTCGCAGACATGTACCATATACTTGCCTTTCAATTCAGGGAAAGCTTTGAGGTATTCCTCGCTAACATTCCTTACGATGCTTTCTTGATAGGCAGGATCAATAAGGGCCATGCAACAACCTTTGAAACCGGCTCCGCTGAAGCGTCCTCCATAGATACCTTCTGTGTGGGTCATAATGTCGTAAAGAGCTTTCAACTCAGGGGAGCCTGTTTCCCAGTTGTATATGCTTGACCATCCACTTTCGAAACTCAATCGGCCGTATTCCTCAATGTCACCACGTCGCCATGCTTCAGCTCCTTTCTGGACGCGATCATATTCACTTATCCAATGCTCAGCACGTTTGTGCCAATTGTCAGGAAGGCGGTCCTTATACTTGTCGTATACCTCGCGAGGAATGTCACGCATGTTTGTCTCTTGGAACTTTCCGTACTCCATGCCTGCATAGGCAGCAAGGGCATAGGCGGCACTTCGTAATTCATCCACTCGCATGTTGAACTTGCTGCCTGCCAAAGTTCGCTCCACACCACTGAAAAAGATGGCTATCTTGTAGGGCTTCATCGAGGGATTGGCTGGAATCAGTTCGTAGGTGTCATCCTTCGTGTCGAGATAGAGCATGTGATCTTTGCGCGCATACATCTCGCAACTTTGGTCGAGTTTTCCGCTGCTGACACCCACGTATTCATTTTCCGCCTTGACAGACATCATGATAAGTTCTGTGGGCGTTGGACTTATTTCGTTCACATCGCAGAGAGCTTTCAGGAAGACCAGCACGACTGCGGCTGAAGAGGAAAGTCCGCCAATGGGCAGGCTCCCTTCAATAACTCCACTGATACCTTTACTGATACGATATTTCTCAGTTAACTTCAGGGTTGCGCCACGCAAGTAATCAGCCCAGTCTCCTTCTTTGGTTCGAGGAACCTCGTGAATATGCCATTGGGCACGTTTGTCGAACTGAAGAGAACATAGTTCCACAATGCCGTTCTGCTTGGGACGGTATGCGATGTGGATACCCTTGTCGATGGCAAAGCCTGTGATTTTTCCCAGGTTGTGGTCAGAATGAGCACCCAGGGGACATATCCTGTAGGGGCAGAATGCCAGGTGTTCAGGTGATTTCTTGTATATTTCCAGAAATTTATCTTGACATAACATATTCAAAAGTGCATTTTAAATTATTTTCAAAATACAAAAATAGGGAAAAATATTCATATTTTCAGTTACATTTCCGTTAAATAGACTTATTATCCCACTTTTTTATTATTTTTGCGTGATTGTTTGTTGCAGAATGATTCCAAATCTGTTGTAGATGACCAGTTCTGCATGAATATGTGGTGAGATGAAAGTTACGATATTAGGGACAGGAACTAGTTGTGGAGTACCACAGATAGGTTGCCATTGTGCTGTATGCATGAGCGGGGATCCTCGAGACAAACGTCTTCGTTGTTCTGCTTTGGTAGAGACAAACGAGACCAGAATCCTGCTTGATTGTGGACCTGACTTTCGTGAACAAATGCTGAGGGTTGGGTTTGATAAGGTTCTGGATGCCGTTTTCATCACTCACGAGCATTACGATCATGTGGGTGGTTTGGATGACTTACGCCCTTTCAGCTACATGCAGAATCTGCCACTCTATGCTGACCCATATGCGGCTTCTCACTTACGACAGCGACTGCCTTATTGCCTTGTGGAACATAAATACCCTGGGATTCCTCATCTAAGACTTGAAGAGATGGAGCCTCATGAGGTTGTCACCGTGGGTGACATCAAGGTGACTTCTCTACGTGTACTTCATGGTAAGCTGCCTATCCTGGGGTTTCGCATCAACGATTTTGCTTACATATCCGACATGACTACTATGGAGGATGAAGACGTGGAACTTCTTCATGGTATCAAACTTTTGATAGTGAACGCGTTGCGGCACGAGCCACATCCTACTCACCAGACGGTCAAACAAGCCATTGAATTCAGTCGCAGAGTAGGGACGACCATTCCTACATATCTTATCCACATGTCTCATCACGTTGGGTTACATGCCGTTGAGGATGCCATGCTACCTGAAGGAATCCATTATGCTTATGATGGTTTGGTGCTAGAAGTCTAGCGAAGTTTGTTACGAAGGAAATGTTTCCTGACGAGGGAAAAGAATATGATTACGCCAAGTGCATTGATCAGCCACGCTACCCAGAATGCCGTACCGTAACCCCAGTTCTCGGCTACGATGCCGCCAAAGATGATTCCTAGTCCCATACCAAGATCCCATGCGGTCAGTAATGTGCTGTTGGCTGTACCTCGTTTGTTGTTTGGGGCCAGATTGATAAACATTGTTTGGAAAGCTGGAAACATGTGACCGTTGCCTAATCCAATGATGAGGGCGGCACCATAGTATCCGATTGGATGGTGGAATGCCGCGAAGAGCAGGTAACCACATACACTGACGAGCACTCCATGGCTTGCGTTCTCGACGACCTTACCCTGTTGCAAAGCATGCGCTCCCACCAATCGGCTCATGATCAAGCCTGCACTCAATAGTGCAAAAAAGAGGCCTGTGCCTGCCGTTATGCCCAACTCCTCTTTTCCATATATGGCCAAATAGGTGGAGATGACTCCGTAGGAGAACGAGTAACAAGTCATGGCTACGCCTTCAATCCATCCCTCCAAGAGGAGGAAACGGTCGAGCGAAATGGGACGTTTCTCGCGTTGCAATTCACGCTCTTTCAGTTTCAGCGTGGAATTGATGAGAAATCCCATTCCTGCAGCAATAAATGCAAGGGTGAAAATGAGTTGATAATTGTTCCACCACTGATAGATGAGTAGCCCTACTGTAGGTGAGATGGCTGTCGCCAAATTGTTGCTGAGTCCATAGTATCCAATTCCTTCAGCCCTTCGTGTGGGATGAAGAACATCAATTGCAACTGTGCTGTTTGATACTGTAGTCGCTCCCATGGGGGCACCATGAAGAGTACGGATGATGAAGAACGAGAGCAAACTACCAGCCAGCAGATATCCACCAAAAAGGATGAAAAAAAGAAACCAGCAACTGAGCAGTATGACCTTGCGGGGAAAACTGTCTACAAGGAAGCCACTGAAAGGACGAATCAGCAGGGCGGTCAGCGCATAGCCGCTCAATATCATGCCTATCTCGTCCTTACTGGCGCCAAACTCTTCACTTAGGTAAAGTGGGAGTAGGGGAGTCAGAATCATGAAGGAGAAGTAGAGCATAAAGTTGGCGCTCCAGGCCTTCAGGTAGTTGGGGTTCCAGATTCTCTCCATCTCACCAACGCTTGATCAGAATGGCAGGATTCACTCTCAGATAAATGCCAAAGGAGAAGCACAGGTCGTTCTCGTTATGGGAATGTGCGCTGAAGGCTTCCAGCTCGCCTCCCAGTTTGTAGGCCTGACTGAAGGCATGGGTATAGTCGACACGTAGATATGCCGTATGCATCGCGTCGAAAGTGAGATTGTCACGTTTGATGGAAATGGTGCTCATAAAGGTAGAACCGTAGAGATTTGCATACTGCTTGGGTGCATCAAAGTATCCCAGTTTCATGCCAAGCTTATTCCATAGAGTCGTTGATATCCCAACATGTGTAGCGAAACCTGTATCGAAGGGCCATAGGTGGCCACTCTGCTGATAACTTCCTAGCAAGTTCACCTCGCTTGAAAAGCTTGTGAGGACACGATTGACTGCTGGCACATAATCCATGCGTATTCCGGCAGATGCATTGCATAAGGTTTGCACACCTAGTTCTGTCACGTCCTGCTCGCCTCCCCTATGTTGGATGAGCAACTGGATGGGTGTGCTCCAGTGAAAACGACTTGCGGTATTATTCCATTGGATACGTGAGTTCACTCCCACCGTAAAAGCTTCCTGGTGAGTGTCCAGCTCGTAAATGTAACTTTGCCAATTGAGCCATGTATCTAAGTGGATGTGTTTCCTGTCCAGTAAGATTTGTACGCCCATCTCAGGGTCGGCTGATATGTTCTGCTCAGGATTGTAAAGTGGGTCAATCAGCTGATGGTTCTGTGCTCCGTAGATGTTGCCCAACACGAAGGTTAGATGACGTAGGTCGGCTTGGGCTCGGAACCAAGGCAGCAGGTGCACTCCACTTGTGTATTGATTGCCTTTCCATGTGGCGATGTCATGATAGGCATAATTGGGGTATTTGTTCGCTCCGTCCAAGATGAGGCCATGGAGTCCCAGTTCCAAATGTATGGATGTAATGGGGTTGTAGGTTAGTTTAGGCTGGAGCCATGTCCCTGGTAGGGAGTATCCGCGAGTAATTTGAGAATCATATTCATTATCGCGGAAGAAAGCGAGTGCGTTCAGTTCCACTTTCAGGGCTTTGATGTCTGTTGTGTCTATTCTGTATTCATCATGGAACATCTTATCCCATATCTGTGCCAGGAGTGGCATATTGAAGGCTGATAGGATTGTAAGAGAGAACAGAACTGCGATTCGCCTCATTTCTTTGTCCCTTTATAAATAAGGTATAGTACGACTCCTGCCCCTAAGAGGATCATGGCGATCTTCAGGTAACCAGAATATTCGGCTACTGTAGAGTCCAACTTGTCATAGGGAACCACACTGGCCAGATAGAATCCGATTGCTGCCAGTATAGAGTTCCATACACCAGCTCCCAAGGCTGTGTAACCAATGAATTTTCCAAAGTCCATCTTTGCCAGACCTGCAGGGATGCTAATCAGTTGTCGAACGGCAGGAACCAATCTCCCCACAAAAGTTCCAATGGCTCCATGCTTCTGGAAATATTGTTCTGCCTGTTCAACCTTTTCTTGGTCTATCAGACACATGTGCCCCCATCGGCTATTGGCAAACTTGTATATGATAGGTCTGCCCAAATAAAGGGCAAGCCCGTAGTTGACTACGGCTCCAATGATGGCGCCTAATGTGGCTGCTATTACGATTAGTATAACGTTTTGTTCCCCATTTGCTGCTGCCATATAGGCGGCAGGAGGCACGACAACCTCGCTGGGGAAAGGAATGAAGCTGCTCTCGATGGCCATTAGTAGACAGATGACCCAATAGGTGAGATGCTTCAGACACCATGCTATGAATGGTAGACTCTCCATCAGATGAATTTTTTACGAAATGTTTGCTTGTTGCTGAATCGCCAACGTAAATATGCCGTGATATCCCACAAGGGCAATAGGTTGACCATCAGGGGCAAAGTGAAATGAAATGTTTGGGCTCCCAGGGCTTTCGCCGTATAGTTGAAGCAATAGTCACGTGTGATTAAATGTATCAGCCATAAAAGTATAAATCCTCCTATCACGTAGTAATTGGGATAATGCCAGATAGCAAAGGGGATGAGGACCATGTTGAATGCTGGTTGCAAAAGGGCCAGACAAGCGTACCAGGTTCGGTAGAGGCACGAATGCTTCATGTGACGACGCGTTTCCATGAAGAAGACTTGATCTTGCCGCCAATGATGGTCGGAATGAGGCTTGTCCTGCGTTAAGATAGCTTGAGGCGTCAGGACCGTAGTGAAGCGTCCTCTTTCTACATTGTTGTTTACCATGAGTTCTTCGGCTCCTGCAATCAGATTGGCATGTGCGGCGAATCCTTGGTGGTCCATGAATTTACTGCGTCGATAACAAATGCAGTTACCATCGGACCTGTATGGGGCATGACGTTCGTTAAAGGGGATCCATAGCATTTGTTGCCAAAGCTTCATAAACTGCCATTTGTGAGCATTCCAACCATGGACTTCCTCATAGTGTACGAAAGCCTGTACGGCATCCTTTTCTGGCGAGCATGAAACACATAGATTACTTAGCCATTCTGTGTTTGAGGGGTTACAATCAGGATTGAGCAGTACTACCCATTCATTATCAGCTGCCTTAATGCCAAGAGTCAAGGCGAGGCGTTGAAGGCTTATGTCGCGAGCGGTGGCAGGAGTGGCTGTATGTCGCAAATTGGGATACTCCTCTTCAAGAGCTTCCAGTAAGGGTATCGTCTCGTCTGAGCTGTTTATGTCTACCACGATGACCTCAAAATCTTTGGGATAATCTTGCCCAAGCAGGACTGGTAGTTTTTGGCGTAGCAAACTCTCCTGGTTGTGGGTGACCATAATAATGCTGACAGAAGGAACCTCTTTTGTTTCTGTACGAGCCTTTCTTGCCATTTTGCCTAGTTTCTTGTAATGCTGGCAACGTAACATAGATAGTATCCACAACAATAGTGTTAAGCCATAAAGAGGAACGAGTTCCATTCTTTCTTTCAATTGGTTGATTTGGGGATTTCAACTAGATGTCTTCGCTAACGTAACCTTGTGGAATCGAGCGGCAGTTGTATTGACTTGCCATAATTTCACCATAGGCACCTGCTGAACGAATGGCGAGTAGGTCTCCACGTTTGGTTTCTGCCATGGGGTAGTCCTTCACGAAGGTGTCGCTGCTTTCACAAATAGGGCCTACTACATCGTAAATCTCTGTAGGAGCTTTGCTGGTCAGATTCTCCACTTTATGGTATGCGTCGTAGAGGGCAGGGCGTATGAGTTCCGTCATGCCAGCGTCCACAATGACGAACTTCTTCGTGCTTCCTTGTTTCACATAAAGACAACGTGTCATCAGATTGCCGCATTGCCCAACAACAGCACGTCCCAACTCGAAGTGCAGATGTTGTCCTGGGCGGAGTTTCAGGTGTTGGGAATAGGTGTCGAAATATTTCTTGAAGTCAGGAATGGGATGTCCGTCCGGATTCTCGTAATCGATACCAAGCCCGCCTCCTACATTGATGTTCTTCACCTCCTTGATACCTTCTGCTTCAAGTCGATCTTGCAACTCGTTGATACGATGGCATAGTGCGATGAAATTATCCATATCCAGGATCTGGCTTCCGATATGGAAATGTAGTCCCACAAAAGTCACGTTGGGGAGCGAATCGGCCAATTTGATGATTTTCTCCATATCCTCCATTGCAATTCCGAACTTGTTCTCAGCCAAGCCTGTGGTAATATTGCTGTGCGTGTGTGCATCCACGTTGGGATTGATGCGGAAACTCACGTGAGCCATCTTGTTCATGCGACAGGCTATCTCGTTGATTACCTCCAGTTCAGGAATACTTTCCACGTTGAAGTATTGGATACCAACTTTCAATCCCAGCTCTATTTCCCAGTCACATTTCCCTACACCTGCAAAAACGATCTCGTCAGCGGGAAATCCTGCCTTCAGGCAAGCCTCTATTTCACCTCCGCTCACGCAATCCGCTCCCATTCCAGCAGCTATGATGTGGCGCAGGACTTTCGGATTGGCGCATGCCTTGACAGCATAGTGGAGATGATATCCTGCATGCTTGTCAGTTTCGGCCTTGATGGCACTTAGTGTCTCATCCAGCAGTTCCGTGTCATAGTAATAGAAAGGAGTGCGGAGTGTTTTGAATTTTTCGATTGGGAATCTCATAACGCAGGTCGTGATGTCTTGGGGAATGTATTCTGTTATTGTTCTTAATCCTTGAAGAGTGTTTCGCTCAAGGCTTGCAAGGTACGTTTCTTATGCTCTTTTCTGACCAGGAAGGAAATGTTGTGGCTTGAACCTCCAAAGCTGATCATGCGAACGGGAACATCGCGTAAGGCTTCGCATGCAATCGTTTCGAAGCCAATGTTTTCAGGCCCCAAGTCACCCACTACACAGATAATCACCATGTCCTTGTCCACATTGACTGTTCCGTATTTCTTCAATTCGTCAATGATGTCGGTCAAGTGGGTCGGGTTGTCGATTGTCACACTCACGCCCACTTCGCTTGTGCATACCATGTCGATGCTGGTCTTGTAGGATTCAAAGATTTCGAATACTTTGCGTAGAAAACCATAAGCGAGAAGCATTCTGCTGCTTTGGATTTGCACGCACGTAATGTTGTCTTTGGCAGCTACAGCCTTGATGGTACCATGCTGGAAAATGTTGTTGATGATGGTGCCAGGAGCCGTTGGGTCCATCGTGTTAAGCAGGCGGACGGGAACGCCGGCAAACTTGGCAGGTTGGATACAGGTGGGATGCAGGATTTTTGCTCCAAAATATGCCAACTCAGCCGCTTCCTCGAAATGCATTTGTCGTACGGGCTTCGTGTTTTCCACGATGCGTGGATCATTGTTGTGCATGCCATCAATGTCGGTCCATATCTGGATCTCTTCCGCTTGAATGGCTGCGCCCAGCAAACAGGCTGAATAGTCACTGCCGCCCCGCAACAGATTGTCTATTTCACCGTAGGCATTTCGGCAGATGAATCCCTGTGTGATATATACGTCATAATTGGGATTGTTCTTGAGGGCTTCGTTTATCTTCTCCTTGATGTAATTGAAGTCTGGTTCTGCATTCTTGTCTGTACGCACGATATCCAAGGCTGAGAGCAGAAGGACTTTTACACCACATTCCTTCATATAATTGGTCACCATGTTGGTGCTCATGATTTCCCCTTGTGCTAAAATGACCTTTTCTTCGAAGGAGGTGAAATGAACTTTCGTGAAGGAACGTAGATAATCGAACTCTTCTTGGAGGAAGTTGCGAGTCTTCTTGCGCCATTCGTCGCTCTTGTAAAGCGTCTCCACATGCTCCATGTATTTCTGCTCCAATCTGTTGATGATGGTGTTTGCTCCTTCTGGATTCTTCTTGTAGAGGTAATCGGAGATTTCCACCAGGGTATTCGTTGTTCCAGACATGGCAGAGAGGACTACCAGATTGGCGACTCCATTCTTTGTGATCAGTTGGGACACTTCTTGCATCCGTTGTGGTGTACCTACGGATGTACCACCAAATTTTAGGACTTTCATTCTTTTTTATCTTATGCTTAGTTTTTGTTTTATCTTTCTTCTGTGAAGATTCCTTCTGTGCAACGGTATACGCTACCAGGGAAGTATTCTGGCCATTGCAGGTTGTGGGTGCTTACCAGGATTGCCGTTTGGTTCTGGCGTCGTATCTCGTCCAGTTGAGCCAAAATCAGTTCTCCACTTTCTGGGTCGAGATTGCCTGTGGGTTCATCGGCCAGAATCATCTTGGGGTTGTTCAGAAACGCGCGGGCGATGCAAATACGTTGCTGTTCACCTCCTGAGAGTTCATGGACACGTTTTTCCATTTTGTCTTCCAGTTTCACTAGACTCAACACTTCTGCGATGCGTTCGTTGCGTTCTTCTTTGTTCTCCCATCCTGTGGAGCGTAGCACGAAATCCAGATTCTGCCTCACGTTGCGATCAGGCAAGAGTTGGAAATCTTGGAACACGATGCCTAGTTGCCGACGCAAGGAAGGGAGGTATTTTGTCTTCAATGTGGTGAGCTCGTATCCAAGAATCTCAGCTTGGTCGCCTTCTACGGGCAGTTCGCCATACATGGTTTTC